>OHQM01000001.1_pt1 | contig 253659 bp, 213 predicted proteins | sample 1577941 | NCBI WGS metagenome assembly OHQM01 (sample SAMEA3879604, study PRJEB24766) | human gut metagenome | biome: human-associated habitat; feature: feces | place: USA | collected 1985/1987
CTTAATAATATATATAGTATATGTTTTTGTAATTAAAAAAGACTACTCTGTATCAAGGATTATTATCTTTGCAATCTTATTGTTGTCTTTTGTAATTAATGTAATTAATATGTTATACTTGTTTTTTCAATAACATTTTTGCAAGATTTTATTCAAAATAATTTTAAAAAATTTAATAAAAAACTACCTAACGGTGGTGGTCGGCAAGGTCCTGGTGGATGGAAGATAGCAATAAATGTTGCGAAACATGCCGGTAGTGATTTGAAATTATTGGATAAAACGGGCAAAAGAATAGCCACCTTATGGGAAGATGGTAGTGTAAGGGGAAAATAAGATGAATACATCAGAAATATTAAAAGAAATGAATATTACTTTTGATGATGAAAAAGATAGTTTATTTGATTTCTTTTTAAAACATAAGGGAACTAAAGTATTGGATATATTTCCAAAAACAATAAATGACAATGAAAAATATCGAACAGTTGAGGTGTTTTATCAAAAAGTTTTAGATCGTTGTATGAAAAAGCAGGAGTTTGAAAACATAGAAAATCGTTTTTTATATTTTGTTAAGATTTTATGGCTTTATAATGAAACCTATGTTAATATTATTTCTCCTGAAATTTTTAATAATTATTATTATAAACGCAACAAGAAGATTTTAAAAAAGAATAGTATAGTGAACTTAAAGTCTATTGCCGGTACTGATGAATTTTTGTTGATCAAAGATAAAGATGTTTTAGGTTCAGCCTGTATTATTGCAACTCGTGATATTTCTCCGGTTGTTTTTTATTTCAGAAATTCTAAAATCCTGTTTTTATTAAATGGATGCACAGGACTACTTTATTATGGCTTTCCAAAAGATATCTTATTTACCAAACGAGTGGCAAATAATTGCTCATTGTATTTGCATAAAGCAGAGGCAAATAAATAGAAGAATAGCAATACTTAATTAATTGAAAAACTATTATTATTTCTATTAATAAGGTAAACATTTTTGCAACTTTCAATAAGGTTGGGTAGAACATTTGCGTTAAGGAGGCTCGAAAGAGTTTCCTTACTGGTTGATGGAATTGAATGGAACGGAAAAACAGGAAGAGAACATATAAAATCTTGGTATTAAAAGGTAGCATAGATGATTATGAATATTGATATTAAAACATATAGCTATAGCAAAATTAAAACATTTGTGAATCTCAGATATTTATCAATGCGAATTTCTGACTTAATATTTAAAATGTTAAGCTATTTTGCATACAACTTTTTAATGGTATTAATTATAACCTTTCAGATATTTATGATGCAAGTTAACCCATTTGAAGGTTTCTCGGTTTTTGATGATCGTGTAGTACCATTTCTTATTACTGCAGGAATTTTGTCTTGCATTATGTCAATTGTAACCGTATTTATCTATCACTATAAAACTAAATGGAGTGTGATACTAAACAGGGGAGTGACATTCTTTTATGTTTCAATTACCATGCTTTTACTTTCATGTTTTATTGAGTTTAAGATTACGGCATTTAATGTGATATATGTTATATTTAAGATTGCAATATATGTTCTTTGTTATTTTATCTATGTAAAGTATTTGTTTGAGAAAAAGTTGCCGAAAATCGAGGAAATAGTTTACAATGGAAAATCGTTCCCTGCAGGAATGATAGCAGTTGCTCTTACCATCGCTATAAAACCTGTTATTAGCCTCTTAGGTCAAAATGGTGCTATAAGTTCTGTGATATTTAATGATTTGATTGCACTAACTGAATATATTGGTGCTGTCTGCTTAATCATTAATATAATAGACGCTTTAGTTAAGGCATATTATGCAAAAATATATAACATCAATTAACTTACTAAGACACTTTTTACAATAAGGTAGGGTAGAACATTTGCGGTAAGGAGGCTCGAAAGAGCCTCCTTTTTTTGCCTAAAATTCCTGTAATCTTATTTTTCGTGTTGCAAGAATGACTGATGAGGACGGTAGAATAGAGAGGGGGAGAGATGTTGGAAATATAATAAAAACTTAGGTGCAAATACACTTAAGTTTCAAGTAAGTGCTTGATATTTTGCAAAAATGGTGGTATACTATACTTAAAAGTCAGGGAAAAATACCCGTAAGTTTTAAGTGAGCGGAGGGCTACAATGCAGAACATTATTAAGCGTGACGAATATCTTAACAGAATTATTGACAGAAAAGAAAACGGGCTGATTAAGGTCATTACCGGAATCAGAAGATGCGGTAAGAGTTTTCTGCTGTTCAATCTGTTTTACGATTATCTGATTGAAAGCGGTGTAAAAGAAGAACAGATCATTACGATTGCCTTGGATGATGATACCTTTGTAAAGTACCGTGATCCCGATGAATTGTCGAAATATATTCGTGGGAAAATCGTGAACTCAGATATGTACTATATTCTCATTGATGAGGTGCAGTACGCAATCACAAAGGATGAACTTAAAAACCCTGAGAACATTAAGCTTTACAATGTACTCAACGGTCTTATGCGGCTTCGCAATGTTGACATTTATGTAACAGGCAGTAATTCAAAAATGCTTACGAAAGATGTACTGACTGCCTTTCGTGGCAGAGGTGATGAGGTTAGAGTTTATCCTATTTCTTTCAAAGAGTATTATTCTTTTGTGGGCGGAGATAAATCCGACGCCTATGAGGAATACGCTTTATATGGCGGTATGCCGCTTGTTTTAACAAAAAAGAGCGATGCGGAGAAGATGAACTATTTGCACACTCTTTTCACCGAGGTTTATTTCAAAGACATTGTGGAGCGTTATGATATTGAGTTGCCTGATGTGCTCAGCGAATTAACGGATGACCTTTGTTCTTCTGTCGGTTCGTTTACCAATGCAAGCAAAATATCAAATACCTTGCAGACGGTGAAAAATATTAAGGTTTCAGGTACAACCGTTTCCAACTATCTGAATTATCTAATTGAATCGTTTCTGTTCAGCAATGCGAAACGATACGATGTAAAAGGCAAGAAGTATTTTGAATACCCATCAAAGTATTATTGCGCCGACATCGGACTTCGCAACGCAAGACTTAATTTCAGGCAGCAGGAAGAAACGCACATAATGGAGAATATTATATACAATGAACTTCTGTGTCGAGAGTATTCCGTTGATGTCGGTGTTGTAGAAATCGTGGAAACGAGTGTAGGAAAGAGGTCAAAAAAACAGTGCGAGATAGATTTTGTAGTAAACAAGGGTTCTAAAAAATACTATATTCAATCTGCACTAAATGTTTCGGACCCGTCAAAACTTGAAACCGAACTCAGACCTTTGAAGAATACAAAGGATTTCTTTAAAAAGATTATTATCAGCAAAACTTCAATGAAGTCTTGGACGGACGAGGACGGAATACTTCATCTCGGACTTTATGAGTTCTTGCTGAATGTAAATTCCCTCGAATTGTAAACTAAATAGGTTCAATGTCAATAGTTGCGGAAAGCCGAAAAATAAGAATGTATAAAATTTATAAGTAATAGAAATTGTAAAAGAGCAAGTGATATACAACTAAGAACAAGGCACAGCTTACGGAAAAATCCGTTCAGCTGTGCCTTTGATTGTGTTTGTGAAGTTGTAATGCTGTTTTTACTACGGCTTTGTCAAGAAAAGTGTGCAAGCTATTTTTTAACTTACACACTTTATTTTACAAGCTCACTGCAAAACTTTTATATTTGCAATTTCTTTCCGATTCTTAATTCCATCAATTAGATCTCATCTTGCTGATATCAGTATTATTAGGTATTGGAATTTCTCATTATATAATGCATTTCATTAGTCAAGGAATTATATGATTCGATTACTGCGTTATCTCCGAATTTCAAACACAATGTTTGAGGTGAAGGTCATATCATCCTCATTGAATTTCATATTTATTTCACCGTCATATTTTTTAACTACTCTTTTAATGCTTTTCAGTCCCGTTCCATGTATTGCGTCAGATTTTTTTGATGATGCTATGCGGTTGTTCTTGATGGCTACAATATTCTTGACCGAGTTTGTAAGCTGTATTGACAGATACTTATTTTTGCGGACGAAAGCTGAAAAATCTATAAATCCGTTCTCTGTATTTTGTGCCGCTTCAACTGCGTTTTCAAGAAGATTGTCAAGCAGAGCAGTTATGTCGGGTTCGCTCATAAAGCTAAAATCAGCACTTCTGATGTCAATATTCATCTTCACTCCGAACTTGTCACAGAAGGATTTGTACCTGTTGACGATTGAATTGACCATAGGATTGTTGCAGTAATCAACAGATTTATTTATGCTGAAGTCTTCAATAAAATCGTCTATGTACTCTGTAACAGCCTTGTCTTTGGCGATGCTCTTAATGGCGTTTAAATGCCGTTTTATGTCGTGCATAACAATTTTTGAGTTTTCATTTTGCTCATTAAGTAAATCATAATACTCAGCCGTAGATTTTTCCTTTTGCCTTTCATATTCCAATTTCATATTGTGTCTTTGAGTTTTCAAAGTAAATTCATATACCCAAAAAACCGCTATATTTGAGAAAAGTAATAGCACTATACTTATTATTAATAAATACATGTATTTTTGTTCTAAATCAAAATTGTGTAGTGCATATGATACTGCATACAGTAGCAGAATGCTTGAGGCAGGTAAAACCAAAAGAGGGATAGAAAGAGAATAACTTTCTGATTTATGTTCTTTTATTGAGAATTTTGATACAAAGTAAATTATCAAAAAATATAACAGTTTACTGATAGTCGATTGAATAATGAGACTTAGAGAATTATCCAGGCAAGTGAATAAATCCGTACCGAATAATACTGTTGAAACAAACATGACAATACTTTCTGTGATTGCCATAAATATAAGTAATATGCTACAGTGGAAAATACAGGATTTAATACTTATGAAATAACAAAAATAAAGTAAAAAGAAGTTACACGCAAAAAATGCAATTAAATTAACCAATGTTAAATTCAATAATCGAGATAAATACAATAATACATACACAATAACAACTGAAAATAACAAAAATTTTTTGCTTGATTTTCTTTTAAATTTGTTTTCAAAATAAAACAGTGATATCAGAATTTCTGCAAGAAAAATAAACGCATAGCAAATTGTATATACCATTTTCATACCCCTATGTATGCAAAATATGCTTTTTTAAAGTTTGAATAGTTCCTTTGAGATATAGGTAGAGTTTCGATTTTTGAATCTACTTTAATATTAAGCCGAGTCTTATTAAAATTTGTGACATACCTCAGATTAACAAGATAGCTGTAATGTGGTTGTGCAAAATAATCGTAATTCTTTAATTTTTCTTTCCAATAACTCAATTTTTTATTTGTATAATACTTTTTCTGTTGTGTTATAATAACAGCTTTTCTTTCTTCAATAGTTATATATACTATATCGTTTGTGAAAACAGAGTAATACTCGTCATAATATTCGATAGTTATTATTTGAGTATTGGAATGATAATAGTTAATAGCTGTATTTAAAGCTCTGAAAAAACGGTCATTATCAATAGGTTTTGACAGATAGCGAAACACATCCAAATCCATTGCATCATCAAGATAAGCATCATAAGAGGTTATGATAAAAATAATTATATTAGAGTTTATCTTTTTTAATTGTGCTGACAAAGTTAGACCGTTTACCTGAGGCATTTCAATATCGATGAACGCCATGTCATAATTGATATGACTTTTTAGTAGAGCTATACCATTGTAAAACGAATCAATATTAAAAACTATTTTATGTTTATTGGAAAATGTATTCAGATTGTTTTTAATTTCATCGACAATACATTTATCATCGTCACAAATTAATACTTTCAAAAGAAAAACCTCCTTGAAATAATGTATCAATTATAACATATATTTCAAAGAATGTCATAAAATATCATTTATTAAATGTAAAATTTTAAATTTTGTATCAATGCATCAATAATTTAAAAACACATCACTTTGGACGAATTCGACATCGTTTTTGCAGAAATTATGTTTAATTTTTAAATATGTGCTAAAATTTCTACAAAAGTAGGAGCATTATTATGAAGAAAATAAAAAACCTTATTCGCAAAATTTCACCTGCAATTATCGCTTGCTTTACATTAGCACTCTCAATAAATGCTAATTCATCTACTTGTTTTTTTATGTATCAGCCTAAGGTACCTGCAAAGCTTGATAAATTTAAAAAGATAAAGTAATGGAAAAATTCAGCTCAAAATTTGTGGAGTTTTTTGTATCCAACAATCTTATAAAAAACGAAGATAAAGAAATTTACGAATATGCTTTTAATATTATTTTATCATCGTTAATACATATTGCAACCGTTATGATAATAGGTTTATGCTTTAATTTATTTATTGAAAGTTTAGCATTCTATTTTTCTTTTATCGCTATCCGTAAGTTTGCGGGCGGCTATCATGCTAAAACTGCTACAAGATGTTATTTGTTTTCATCGTTAATAAACATTATAGTTCTATTTTTAATAAAACTATTTTGTTATGTGAGTATATACTTTTTGATGATACTAATCGTTATTGAAATACTATGTGTAATTCTGATTTCGCATATAGCACCACTTGATTCTGATAATAATTTACTAAACGGTAAGGAAAAGAAATTCTATGGTAAAATATCATGTTCTATATCTACCGCTTTACTTTGTATTTCTATAGTTACAATTAATTTGAATTATATAAAAATAGGTATTTCAATTATGTTTGGAGTTTTTATGAGTGCTGCAGTCTTATTAGCTAAATATGTTCAGAATGTTTTTCATAGATAATAAAGATGATGAACATGTATTTCAATATCAGAAGGTTAACCTAAGTTTTACAGAAAAGAGTTGAGTCCAATGGAATTAATTTGTTTAAAAAATCAAAATTGTAATCAAAAACAAAAAGGAGTATATGAAATGAAATCTAAAATGAAAAAACAGTAGCAATTATCGCAACTGTTGCGGCAGTTTTGTCATTTGCAGCTATAACTGTAAGTGCAAAAACATACACTTGGACGCATACTGTGTCTGTTGCAAGCATACCTGGTTCTACCGATAGTATAACAGCTTCGATGGGTGGAAAAGGAAGAATGTCTGATACATTTTCAAGTTACCCAACTATCTTTGATGGTTACAAAGTATCCAATAACAAAGCAAGAGCCGTCAATGATAGTACCGGTGTTAGTTATGGATGGAAATCTTTTACCTTAAATAGTAATGGTGGACCTGTTACGGTAACATATGGTTCGTCTCTTGTTAAGGGATCTTATTATGTACAGTATCAAAATGTGAGTAAAGGTGGCTTTAGATCTTCATCTGTTTTTTCAAAAACCTATTAAAGAACTAATCAAGTATGCTGTGGTAGTATTGCCACAGCATACCGTTATTAAGGCATTGTGGTGGAATAGATGGAACTTTTTAAACTAAGTTTTTTATCGAAAGCATATATTAAAGGAAATAAAAACTGCAAGACAATTAAAATCGTAACTTGTATATTATTTGTGGCGATTACTGTAATATCAAGCTTTGCAACAGTGACTGTAAACGCTATGAAGGAGAGCAAAGAAGATTACAAATCAAGAGCACTTTTTCTTTCTCCGTGGATAAAGCCGCTTACAGATGATATTATCAAAAAAATGTCATCAATAGAACACATTGAATATATTGATGATTGCACAGCTTTATACGGTATAAATTCCTATGACATAGCTGACACGGATGACAACGATTTTAAATCGGAATTTATAAATCATAAATTCACTTCCGTGGATATTGCCGGACTGTATGAGCACGAAGAAAAGAGCGTAATTGCAGGGGAAAGCCTTGACTCTGCGCCGATATACAGTTGTATTGTTCCAAGCATATTTTATCCATTTGAGGATAATGATGGCAATATGCATTACAACAATCTTGATTACATAGATGGTACAAAACTCATAGGCAAGACCATTACGGTCAAAGGTTGTGAAGATAAAATATGTGTTTCTTATAATATAGCTGATGAAAACAATCAAATTTCAGGCACTGAGGCTTATCTGTCATCACCTGAATTTAAACTTAATATTGTTGGAACATATTATTGTTCTCGTGCCAATTCAGGCTCGTTCAGAAATATATTTGTTTCAAGAGATACAATATTTGCTATAACGAAGGATGCTTTTAAAAAGTCAAAAATAGATATTAATGACAACGACAACGATATAGCAAAATGGTGGAACACCCCCTCTTTACACAGCTATATGGTGGTTGCAGATGATTATGACAACATTTCCACAGTGTTTAAAGAAGTGTCGGGAATGGGATGTGATATAGCCAATTCTCCAGAATGGTTGATGAGTGACAGCACAATATTACTTGCAAATTTGTTCGGTAAGATTGGTATGTTTTTTATAGTTGCTATTTTTGTTATTGCTGTAATCATAATGATACAGTCAGCTGTTACAGAAACAAAGAGAAGAAAAGAATTTATCGGTCTTTTAAAAGCTATGGGATATAAAAACAAACAGATTTTTGCCTGCCTAAGTCTTGAACAATTTTATATAATCTTAACTTCATTTGTGATTGGAAATGTAATCTCTACTGCTATTGTAGCAACTACAAATTATATCTTTATGCATGGCTCATATGCACAGATGGTTTATGTAATTGATTGGAATATATTTTTTGTATTTATGGCTATTGCTTTGGTAATATCGATTTTTATACCAATTATTTGTTTGGTAGTAATGTTGTGTATGCTTAATAAAATTCAGCCTAGAGAAGCAATGAACTGAAAGAGGTGACATTATGAGAGCTATTGAACTTAAAAATGTATCAAAGATTTATAAAAACGGTGTTAAAGCTCTTGCCGGTGTATCTCTTACAGTTAAACAAGGTGAATTTATTGCAGTTATGGGACAATCAGGCAGTGGCAAAAGTACCTTGCTGCAAATAGCAGGACTGCTTGATGATTGCACATCGGGACAAATAATTATAAATGGAAATGATGTGTCAAGACTTAACAAAAATGTGCTTGCCGATATAAGAATGAAATCCTTGGGTTTTGTGTTTCAGTCATTTCATCTCGATACACATCTCAAGGCATATGAAAACATTATGGTACCAATGCTGATAAATGCTGAATACAAAAATAAATCTGCAATGAAGGAAAGAGCAATACAGCTTGCCGAAACTGTGGGTTTGACAAACCGTATCGAACATTATCCGGGTGAGCTTTCAGGCGGTGAGCAGCAGAGGGTGGCTATAGCCAGAGCTTTAGCTAATAATCCTGATTTTATTCTTGCAGATGAGCCTACGGGTAATCTTGACAGCAAAAATGAAATTATCATATTTGAGGAACTTAAACGGCTTTCAATATCAGGCAAGGGAGTGCTTGTTGTGAGTCACAACGATGCTGTTAAAGATTATGCGGACAGAGTATTAACTATGAAGGACGGAATATTGGAGCATACAGATGAAAAATAAGAACCTCAATATGCCTTTAAAAACATCCATATTTTCAAATAGTTTTTATTTGTGATTTACTGTACTTTTGCTGTGATTTCAACTGTTCTTATTCTCGTTACCATAAGCATTATATTACCTTTAAGTTCGAACACAAGCGGTAAGATCGGCAACCATGTTTCAAATAGAAAAGCAATTATTGAAAAAGTAAAAGAGGAAACCGTAACTACGGTACTTGTGAATGAAAACTGGTTTTCGGATTATAAGACCGAAATTAACGGCGAAAATATTTCGTCCAAAAACATAGATAACAGAGATAAGGTTGCAATAATCGGAAGTTCTCTTGCTCTCAAACTGTTTTTTACAACAGATGCAGTCGGTAAAAAGATTTGCATTGACAGAAATCAATATACAATTTGCGGTGTGATATGCGAAAACGAAAGCTTAATAAATAAGTTTTCTGCTGATGACAAACAGAGGGTGTATGTTCCATATACAACAGCCGAAAATTATGGTGACAGAACGGTTGATATGATTGTTTACGATAACTCGGTATATACGGGAGCAATTGTTGAGCAAATGGATTTGCCGCAGTATTATTCGGTTAATCTGAATGAGAAAAATCAAACGCTCTCGTCATTTGAACATATTTTATACCTTGCAATATTTATCGGATTTAGCATTATTGCATTGAAGTTGTGGTATAGGTTTAGCAGAAAATTTTTTGAGAAGATAAAAGAAAATCTCAAATTAAACTACTTTCTGAAATCGCTAAAAAATATTCCGCTAAAATATGTTGCACTTGTGCTTGTTTTTGCAGGAATACCTGCCGTGCTTTTGATTGTGTTTAATATTTGTGATTTCAGCATTTTTATCCCCTCAAAATATATACCGAATGATAACATTTTCGACATTTCAAATTACCTGAATGTGCTTGTCGATAATGCACAAACACTAAACTCACAAAGCCTAACAGGAAATCCAATGCTTGTAAATCTGTTCTCAAGAACATTTACAGCGTCACTGTGGCTGACAATAATATTTTTGATTAGTATTATAACCGTGCTTTTAAATTTGACAGAATTAAAACTTCATAAATATAAAAACACCGACAAGCAGTAACTAAACTTTAAACCGAACTCAGACCTTTGAAGAATACAAAGGATTTCTTTAAAAAGATTATTATCAGCAAAACTTCAATGAAGTCTTGGACGGACGAGGACGGAATACTTCATCTCGGACTTTATGAGTTCTTGCTGAATGTAAATTCCCTCGAATTGTAAACTAAATAGGTTCAATGTCAATAGTTGCGGAAAGCCGAAAAATAAGAATGTATAAAATTTATAAGTAATAGAAATTGTAAAAGAGCAAGTGATATACAACTAAGAACAAGGCACAGCTTACGGAAAAATCCGTTCAGCTGTGCCTTTGATTGTGTTTGTGAAGTTGTAATGCTGTTTTTATTACGGCTTTGTCAAGAAAAGTGTGTAAGTTTTTTAAAATCATAAAAAATTCGCAAATTGCAATAGGAAGTTTAAACAAATCTTTTAATACCATGATAATTGAACTTGAAATTTGTAAGTTGCCACAATTAGGAGTGTAGTAACAAACATTCAGGTAGCATATGTCTTATCTGATTGCTCTTTGGTGCTATGTCAAATTTCAATTTCAGATTATAAAAATATTATAACCTTTTTTTGCAAAGAAACTCAATAAAATTGGCACAAATGTTATATTAAAAGGCTTTTTAAATTGACTTTTATTTTAAAATATGATAGTATGTTAGTATGTAAACTTACATACTAACATGCTATCATAGAAACGGTGGTGATTACTTGATTGTTGATGATTCTATGAAATTCTGTAATTTGCTTGCACAAATGATAAAAGAGGCAAATTTATCAAATGCCAAGTTTTACACTGCACTTGGCATAAAGAAACCTTATTTTTATGATATTTTAAGCGGTAAAGTTAATCCACCTCCTCCCGATAGACAAATTGCAATGCTTCGGTTATTGAAACCAAAGCCTGAAGAAATAGCGTTGTTTTTTGATTTGGCTGCACAAGAGCGAAATGAAGTGCCCGCTGATATCGCAAAAACCTTAGAAAATAAAGATTTGTGCAGAAAATTGAGAAATGGTATAGATTACGAAAAACTATTAAAGAACGGAGAATACAAAAATGAGCGATAATAAAAGAGAACAAGAGAGAACAGAACTTTACCGTACAATATGGGCGCTTGCAAATGAACTTAGAGGAAGTGTAGATGGTTGGGATTTTAAACAATATGTTTTAGGTATGCTGTTCTATAGATATATATCTGAAAACCTTACAACTTATCTCAATAAAGGTGAATGGGAAGCAGGAAATACTGATTTTGATTATGCGAAAATCAGTGATGATGAAGCTTTAAGAGTTAAAGATGATATGGTGCAAGAAAAAGGCTTCTTTATTTTACCCAGCGAATTGTTTGGAAATTTATTAAACAGAATAAAAAAAGCTGATAAAGACGCAAAAGATCAAGCGGAAAAAGACGGCAAAGAAGTAGAAACTGCTGATTTGGATGAGAATTTAAACGAAATATTGCAAACGAACTTTAAAAACATTGAAGCGTCTGCTATAGGTAGTCCAAGCGAAGAAAACTTCAAAGGTTTGTTTGACGATATAGATGTGAACAGCAATAAGCTCGGACCAACAGTTATTAAGAGAAACAAAAGACTTAAAAGATTAATTACTGTTATCGGGGATATGGATCTTGGTAATTATCAAGATAATTCCATTGACGCTTTTGGGGACACCTATGAATACTTAATGGGAATGTATGCTTCTAATGCCGGCAAAAGCGGTGGTGAATTTTTTACCCCACAAGAGGTATCTGAACTTCTGACAAAAATTTCACTTCTTGATAATAATGGTAAAATGAAAACAGAAGTAAACAAAGTATACGACCCTGCTGTGGGAAGTGGCTCATTACTTTTGAAGTTTGCAAAAATTCTCGGTAAAGATAATGTTCGCAATGGATTCTTTGGACAGGAAATCAACATTACGACTTATAACCTTTGCCGTATCAATATGTTTTTACACGATATAGGTTACGATAAATTCAGCATTGAACACGGCGATACTTTGACTGATCCTAAGCATTGGGATGAAGAACCGTTTGAAGCCATCGTTTCAAATCCGCCGTACTCGATTAAGTGGGAAGGCTCTGACAATGGAACACTGATAAACGATCCTCGTTTTTCTCCTGCCGGTGTATTGGCTCCTAAATCAAAAGCGGACTTTGCTTTTATTATGCATTGTCTTAGCTGGCTTGCTACAGACGGAACGGCGGCTATTGTTTGCTTTCCTGGTATTATGTATCGTGGCGGTGCAGAACAGAAAATCAGAAAATATCTGATTGATAATAACTATATTGAATGTATCATTCAGCTGCCTGATAATCTTTTTTACGGAACAAGCATTGCGACTTGCATTATGGTTCTCAAAAAATCAAAAGTTGACAGCCAAACTTTATTTATTGATGCTTCAAAAGAATTTGTCAAGTCTACCAACAGCAATAAATTGGGGGATGGAACATCAAGTAATGAGCCTAATAACATTCAGAATATATTAAACGCATATATCAACCGAAAGACTGAAAAGTATTTTACTGCTCTTGTTAAACAGGAAGATATTGAAAATGCGGATTACAATCTATCTGTATCAACTTATGTAGAAAGTGAGGATACAAGAGAAGTTATTGATATAGCTGTCCTCAATGAGCAAATATCTCAAATTGTTCAGCGTGAAAACACATTGCGTGCCGAAATTGATGCGATTATAGCTGAAATTGAGGTGACTAAATGAATTTAGCGACTAAAGTGTTAAACAAACCAATTGGGTCATATGTCGCTACACTACCATTTATTGACATAAAAAAATACTTTTATTCTGAGTATGAGACCCAAGACGATGAAGATATGATCGGTTTACAGAATGGCGATTTTGTAGAAATTGATGCCGGTAGAATCGCATTAAATTTTTACTGTAAAAAGTGTGAAGATTCGAGAACATTTATGTCTCCAGATAGATTGCATGCTCTTATTATTAATGAGAATCTTATTAGTATTGACGCTTTCTTGCAGTGTCCTGTATGTAAAACTGAAATTCAAGTTTGGTTTTTACTTGAAGTTAAGGACATGTTTACTGAAGAGCCAAAAGTAAAAATTTTAAAGAGAACTGAAAAGCTTTCAAAAAATGTAAGTGAATTACGAGAAAATTCATTCGGTATATATACTGATTTGCTTGAAAAAGCCATGAGAGCATCACGAGAAGGTTTTGGAGCTGGGGCTATAATATATTTGCGCAAAGTTTTTGAACAGGTAACAAGTGAAGCGGCTAAGGCTTCCAACATTTCTACCACATATATTAATAGTAATGGTAAAGAAAAACGAAAGAATTTTAAGGATCTTTTAACAGAAGTGGACACAAAATGTGCTATTGTTCCTATAGAATTCTCGAATAATCGGTATAAATTATTTGGTAAGCTTAGCGATGTAGTGCATGGTGAATACGATGAGGAAATTGCATTGGAAAAATTCAGTGCGTTTTATCGTCTTGTTACAGGAATTATCGAAAACATAAAGAGTAAAGAGGAATTTCAAAGTGCCCAGCAAGCGTTGGGATTGTCTGAAGGCGGTGATAAAAATGAATAAACTAGAACAACTTATAAATGATCTTTGTCCAGAGGGTGTAGAATATAAAACACTTGGAGAATTGGGAGCATTTTATAGTGGGCTTAGTGGAAAATCAAAAGACGATTTCAGCAATGGAAATGCGAAATTTATTACATATATGAATGTATTTTCGAATCTGTCATTAAAAATAGATGTTGATGATAAAGTAAAAATAGGAGAAAACGAAAATCAAAACACTATACAATATGGGGATATTTTGTTTACAGGTTCTTCGGAAACTCCTGAAGAATGTGGTATGTCATCGGTTTTAACATCAATAACAGATGAAAATTTATATTTGAATAGCTTTTGTTTTGGATTTAGATTTTATGATAAAAAGCTTATGTTGCCAGAGTTTTCTAAATATGTTTTCCGTTCAAGTGAGATTAGAAAGCAGATAAAAAGGACAGCCAGTGGTGTTACAAGATTCAATGTTTCTAAAAAGAAGATGGAAAAAGTAACAATCCCCCTTCTTCCTATACCAATACAAGAGGAGATTGTTCGTATATTGGATAAATTTACGGAACTCACTGCGGAACTCACTGCGGAACTCACTGCGAGAAAACAGCAGTATGAGTATTATAGAGATAATTTGTTTGTTTTTTCTGATAATGTTCTTTATAAACCATTACAAGAAATTGCAGATATCGGAACTGGAAGCAGTAATACAAATGAAGAATTAGAAATAGGAGAATATCCGTTTTTTGTGCGTTCACAAGAAGTGAGAAGAAAAGATAGTTATGAATTTGATGAGACTGCAATTATAACTTCTGGAGACGGAGTGGGTGTAGGTAAAATTTTTCATTATATAGAGGGTAAATATGCTTTACATCAAAGAGCATATCGCATTCACATTAACACCGATGATGTCATACCTAAATATTATTTTTATTATATGAAAAGTGCTTTTCTGTCTTATATTGAAAAAAATTCTTTTCATTCATCAGTGACTTCCATAAGAAGACCAATGCTTAACAATTTCCCTGTGCCAATTCCATATCCAGAAAACAAGGAAAAGTCACTTGCAGAACAACAGCGCATAGTTGATATTCTTGATCGATTCGATAAGCTTTGCAATGATATCAGTGAGGGATTACCTGCCGAAATTGAAGCAAGACAAAAGCAATATGAATATTACAGAGATAAGCTCTTAACTTTTAAGAAAAAGGAGGCAACGGAAAAATGAATAGTTTTGAAATTGTGGCGAGTTCAACCGAAAATACAGTTGTCGCTGAATACACGCCTGAAAAAAGAAAAAGCACCGACTATCAAAGCGAAGCGGAACTTGAAAAAGATTTTATAAATCGCCTTGTCAGTCAGGGCTACGAATACATTACTATAAAAAGCGAACAGGACTTAATTGACAACCTCCGTACTCAGCTTGAAAAACTTAATAACTATACCTTTTTCGATAAAGAATGGAACGACTTTTACAGCAGTGTTATTTCCAATGGAAATGATGGTATTGTTGAGAAAACTCGCAAAATACAGGAAGATTATCTTCAAAACCTTACCCTCGATAACGGTTATGTAAAAAACATCAAGTTGATCGACAAAACCAACATTCATAACAATCATTTGCAGGTAATAAACCAATACGAAGAAAATGAGGGTGAACGTAAAACCCGTTATGATGTAACGATTTTGGTAAACGGATTGCCGTTAGTGCATATTGAGCTTAAAAAGCGAGGGAATGCAATTCGAGAAGCATTTAATCAAATCAATAGATACCAGCGTGACAGCTTTTGGGCAGGCAGCGGATTGTATCAGTATGTACAGCTGTTTGTAATCTCCAACGGTACGCATACGAAGTATTACTCTAACACAACAAGATTTCAGCACATCAAAGATAATGCAGAGAAAAACGCAGCAAAAAAGAAAAAGACTTCTAATAGCTTTGAATTCACAAGTTATTGGGCGGATGAAAAAAACCGTACCATCCCGGACCTTGTGGACTTTACAAAAACCTTTTTTGCAAAACATACGCTGCTTAATATTTTGACTCATTACTGTGTATTTACCTCAGAGGATTTATTATTGGTAATGCGTCCTTATCAAATTGCGGCAACTGAAAAAATCCTAAACCGCATTATCGTTTCTACCAATCTCAAAAAAACCGGCAGAAAAGAGGCGGGCGGTTACATTTGGCATACCACCGGAAGCGGAAAGACTTTAACAAGTTTTAAAACTGCACAGCTTGCTCAAGGATTGAATTTCATTGATAAAGTATTGTTTGTTGTTGATAGAAAAGATCTTGACTACCAGACAATGAAAGAATATGACAGGTTTGAAAAAGGTGCTGCCAACAGCAACACCTCTACTAAAATTCTGCAAAAACAAATGGAAGATGATAATGCGAGGATCATCATCACAACTATTCAAAAGTTAGATAAATTCATATCTAAGAACAAAGAACATGAAGTTTATAAAAAACATATTGTTATGATTTTTGATGAATGTCACCGTTCTCAGTTTGGAGATATGCACAAGTCGATTACAAAGCACTTTAAGAATTATCATATTTTTGGGTTTACGGGCACGCCGATTTTTCCATCGAATTCTAACAGTTCCAATGCACCGAATATGCGCACTACGGCACAGGTTTTCGGAGGTGAACCGGACGAAAGCGGGAACAAAGTAAGACCACTGCACGCATATACCATTGTAGATGCTATTCATGATGGAAATGTCTTGCCTTTTAGAATTGATTATATCAATACGATTAAAAACCCTGAAATTTTATATGACAAGCAAGTAAAAGCAATTGACCGTGAAAAAGCTTTGCTTGATCCTAAAAGAGTATCTGAGATTACACAATACATTCTTGAACATTTTGAGCAGAAAACTTATCGCAATCAAAGCCGTTCCTATTATGACCATAAAGTGATTACGAATGTAGAAAAAATGGCAAAGTCCAAGAATAATACGGTAACAGAGCAAAAAGCAACCGCAAAAGTAAATGGTTTTAATTCAATTTTTGCAGTCGCATCTATTCCGGCAGCGATTGCATACTACAATGAATTTAAAAAGCAAATGGAGGAAACAGGTCATAAATTAAATATTGCTACGATATTCAGTTTTAATCCAAACGAAGAAGATCCGGATGATATCTTGCAAGATGAAAATTTTGACACAAGTGGTCTTGATCGAACTTCACGGGATTTTCTTGACAGTGCGATTGATGATTATAATAAGCTGTTTAATGTTAGCTATGATACATCTGCTGATAAATTTCCCAACTATTATAAAGATGTATCATTGAGAATGAAAAATCGTGAGATTGATTTGCTGATCGTAGTCAATATGTTTCTAACGGGATTTGACGCTACTACCCTCAATACCTTATGGGTAGATAAGAATTTAAAAGATCATGGTTTGATACAAGCGTTTTCCCGTACCAATCGTATTTTGAACTCAGTTAAAACATTTGGAAACATTGTTTGTTTTAGGAACCTTGAAACAGCCACTAATAATGCCTTAGCGCTTTTTGGAGATAAAAACGCAAGAGGTATGGTTATTCTAAAAACTTACAATGAGTATATGAATGGCTATGAAGATGAGCACGGAAAACATATTGAAGGTTATAACGAGCTTGTAGCCAGACTGGTAAATGAATTTCCGATAAGCAGTCAAATCATTGGCGAGGATAACGAAAAAGAATTCATCAAACTGTTTGGTAGCATTTTGAAATTGAGAAATATTTTAAGGTGTTTTGATGATTTTGAAAGCGACAGTTCTGTATCCGTTAGAGATTTACAGGATTATCAAAGCATTTATATTGACTTATATCAAGATTATGCTAAAAAAAGCGAGATTGAAAAAGAACGAATCAACGATGACATTGTCTTTGAAATTGAACTTATTAAGCAGGTCGAGGTTAATATAGATTATATCTTGATGCTCGTTGCCAAATATCACGAATCAAACTGTGAAGATAAAACGATTCTTGCTAATATTAATAAATCAATAGATGCAAGTGTTGAGCTGCGCAGCAAAAAAGCTTTAATTGAGGGATTTGTTGCCCAAATGACAGTAAAAACAGATGTTGACAAGGACTGGAAAGACTTTGTTAAAAAGCAAAAAGAGGAGGACTTAGAAACAATCATCAAAGATGAAAAGCTAAAACACGATGAGGCTCAAAAATTTATAGAGAACTCATTCAGAGATGGTGAAATAAAAACCACAGGAACAGATCTTGATAAAATATTACCGCCAATTTCAAGATTTTCAGGTGGTTCAAATAGGGCTTTGAAAAAACAAACTGTCATTGATAAGCTAAAAGACTTTTTTGAAAAATATTTCGGCTTAGTATAACACAAAATCCGCTACCAGTTAGAATTTGGTAGCGGATTTAACTATATAAAAATTAATTTAGAATTTACAATTTCTCTTGTTCTGTTGCAAACATTGTTCATTTGTGCAACCCATTCCATCTGATCTTTTGCTTTAAGTTCTTCTGTTATATTGTCGCGTTCTGCTAGTTGCTTTACGATTTGAAAAAACATATTTTCAGCCTGATTTTCAATATCGACAAGATAGTCATTTAGTTTCTCGCTTGTCAACAGGTTCATATAAATAATTTTGAGCCGACCCCAAAAAGTTAGACCAAGAATCTAACGATTTGGAGTTCGGTTCATGGATCTTTACTCTGCAAAATTTGTATTGTTTTAAAAAAATAGCAAATAACAAAGGTTATTTGCTAAAAAACAAAAAATAATTAAAGCCTAACTTTTTGGGGGTACATCAGTTTTATGACTGCTATGTCACCTTCTGCAGAAAAGGTGTGGATTGATATATCCGTTGGATTCTAAAAACATTTTGCGAAATTAGCACCCTCTACTCGGAAGGTGACTAGTTCACTAAAAGTGTACCGTTGTATGAGTCAAAACTAATTATACATAAAGGAGTATGTCGAATTATTAATAGTTATGTTACGAGTCAATAGGCTCTTTTTTTATACCCAAATTTAGGTCGTAAAAGGCTAATAACAGGTGATTTGTACAAATACAAGTATTTTATATTGTCAGAGTTCACAAAAATAAAACAACTTTCAAAAATATATTTACAACTTCGCATAATGTGATATATAATAACATTATGCGAATAAAATATATGCTAAACCAATAACATATTCGCCGTATAAACAAAGCAAGGTGATAAAAACAATTTTTAGTAAAAATTAAAATGAGGTGATAGTTGTAATTTAATTGCGGAAACTGACAACAAGATTTAGATTTAAGGAGGAAAGTATGAATAAAAAATTAAAAAAACTTGTTTCAGGAACATCGGTAACTTTATGTGCATTGATTGCATTTTCATTGCCAACACAAGTGTTTGCACAAAATCTGCCGATAAATACAGAAGTTAAAACTCAAACTCCGAATGAAGAACAATCTTCTGATGAATACAAAACCGGAAACATTCTTTCAGAAATCAAAGACGAGAGAGATGAATATTCAAAGCAGTTCCGTTTGGATGACGGCACTACAATGGCTGTAAGTTATCAGGAGCCTATCCATTACAAAAATGCGGAAGGAGAATGGGTTGATTATGATAACAGCTTGAAAAATGAAACCGTAAATTCAGCATCCCCTGATGAAGTTACAGAGGAATATACTAATAAAAAGAGCGATTTTAAGGTTAATTATTCTAAAAAATCCAAAGAGAACTCTATGGTTAAAATCAAGGGCGATAACCAAAAAATCAGTTGGGGATATAAGGATACAAACAAAGTAAAGTCAACTATAGTAAACAATGATGAAAAGCTGACAGGTAATGACAAATTTACAACATTAAAAAACCTTACATCTGAAATTACATACGAAAACATTTATGATGATGTAGATGTTCAGTATTTTACAACCACAACAGGTGTAAAAGAAAATATTATATTAAAGAATAAGAATGCAAGGAGCGATTTTTATATTCAGTATAAATTTAATAATCTTACTGCAAAATCTGTAGATGACAAAACAGTAGAATTATTGAATTCTAAAGGTGACGCTGTGTATAAAATTGAAGCACCTTTTATGTTTGATAATGACGGCAAAACAAGTACGGACTTAACATTATCAATAACAGAACAGAAGAAAAATAAGCTTACGCTCAAAGTTTCTGCAGATAAAAAGTTCCTTTCGGATTGTAGTTATCCTGTAACTATTGATCCGCAATTTACTACAAGTCAAAACTGGCAGAAATCCCAGTGTACATATGTTGATTCATCAAAGCCGTCAACTTGTTTCGGCTATGGCAGTACCAGTGGCTATACAGGTACTGTTAATGTCGGAACATGGGGTAACGGAATGTACCGTACATATTTTAAAATGAATTCATTGCCAACGCTTAATAAAGGTGATATGGTAGTAGAAGCACATCTGAATTTACATTTGATAAATAATGATTTTTATCAGGATATGAATATTGGTGCGTATTCACCGAACGCTTCTTGGTCACAGGATAAATTAACATGGAAAAATCAGCCGTCATACAATTCAAATGTTGTTGATTACGAAACATTTACTAAAAATGAATCAGAGACTTGGCATAGTTGGAATGTAACTTCTTGTGTTAAGCGTTGGTATAACGGCGAAGCAAATAACGGCATTATGTTAAAATCACTTGATGAAAGTAACGAAATGCAGTGTGCTGAGTTCTATTCATCAAACTATCCATCAACATCAACTCCTCGTCCGTTATTTACTATTGTTTACAGAAACAACAAAGGTCTTGAAGATTATTGGACATATTCAAGTTTTTCTGTTGGTTCAGCCGGAACAGCATATGTAAACGATTATTCAGGTAATTTGACATTTGTAACTTCTGATGCATCAACAGCAAGCGGATATGCTCCTGCGTCGGTACAGCATGTATATAACGGATATATGGCAGGAGATAAGTATTCAAAAACTACACCGTATGTCGGTCGAGGTTGGCGACTTAATATACAACAAACATTGTTACCGTCAAGTGAATATGGTTTAACAGGTACAAGTAAGGATAATTATCCATATGTATATACTGATGAAGACGGTACAGAACATTACTTTTACAAGAAAACTGAAAATGGGAAAACGAAATATCTTGATGAAGACGGCTTAAAGCTTGAACTTACTACATCAGGTAGTGGAAATAGCAAGTATGCTATTAAAGATGAGAAAGATAATTATATTTACTTTAATACCAAAGGTCTTCTTACAAGTACAAAAGATTCCAATGGTAATAAAACGACAATAAATTATGCTTCAGACGGTACTACAATAAATTCTGTTACAGACGGAAGTAATAAGAAAATATTACTTCAGCAGACAGCAGGAAGTGATACTAAATATATTAGATATACGGTTGATCCGGCAGGAAGGAAAACTGAATTTAGAGATAGTAGCGGTCTTTTATATCAAATCAATAAACCTGACGGTAGTCAAATAAAACTTACATACGACAATGACAAAGCGTTGAAATCAATTACAGATATCGACGGATACAAAGTAGTGTTTGAGTACACAAGTACAGCATCGGGTAAGAAAGTATCTGCAATTCAGGAATACGGTAAAGACGGCACAGCAGGTCAGAAAATTACATTTGACCGTACAAAGTATAATACAACGGTTAAAAAGACATACGGTGCGGATGGAATCGCAAACACGGATGACGATTTAACTTCAACATATCAGTTTGATGAGTTCGGTAGAACAATCTCCATAAAAAGCGAGACAAAAACAAGAGATTTAGGTGCGTCTGTTTATACTTACACAGACGGCGTAAAGAATTCTGCTGCAGACAATATCAAAATGTTAAATAAGGTTAACTCAAACTATTCAACAGGTTCAAATTCAGTTAACCTTATTTCAAATTCCAATATGGAAACCGATTCTTCTTGGATTAAATCGGCTTGGGGTGAATCAAATACATTTGAGAAAAAATATGACACATCACAGCATTACTTCGGCAAACAATCCCTTGCAATTTCTGTATCAAAATATGAAGGAACATCAAGAGGAAGAGTGTATCAGGATATCAGCAACACAGTTTTAGAGCCGGGAAAAACTTACACACTTTCAGGATATATAAAAACAGTCGGCGTTGTAAACGGTTCGTCTGATAATGCAGGTGCGTTTATCTGTGCTGAATCTCATAATTCTGACGGCACATTTACACCTTCATATTCTGATTTTGTAGTTGGAAATACCGATTCAGCTGTAGATAACGGTTGGCAAAGAGTTAGTACAACTTTTAAAGTGCCTAAAAATTCCAGCAAAACACGAATAAACCTTGCTTTAAAGCAGTCAACAGGTACAGTGTATTTTGATGGAATTCAGCTTGAATCCTACACAGTAGCAAATAACTACAATATGCTTGAAAATTCAGGATTTGAAAAGTATTCGTCAAACGGATTGCCAACATCATGGTATGACGGATATTCTACTCTGAATAATGCAATTGATTGTAAAAGCGAAGCACACCAACAAGGAAAATATTCTTTCCGTATAAAAGGTGAAGCCGGCAAAGTAAAAAGTATCTGTCAGAATGTAAATATTACAGGAAAAGAAGAAGATACATACATTGTCAGCGGTTGGGCATATGCAAATGCTGTTCCAAAGAATAAGGATGATACGAGGAAGTTTAAAATTTCCGTAAAAATCACTTATTCGGATAACTCAACAAAGTACAAAACACCTGCACCGTTTAATTACTCGATTTCAGGTTGGCAATACACATCTGCAGCTTTTAATTTGAGTGACGGAACAAATAAAGTAAAAACTCCTAAAACCATAACAATATATCTCAGTTATCAAAATCAGGGAAATTATGCGTATTTTGATAATATTTGTCTTGTAAAAGACAACGCAATGAGTTATACTTATGATAAAGACGGAAAAGTTATCAGTGTAGTTGATAATTCTAAAAAACAGTCAACTATGGAGTATAAAAATTCCGACTTAACAAAGAATATTGACGCCAAAGGTTATGCGTATACCTACGGTTATGACAAAGCTCATAATGTAACTAAGGCTACAAGTCAGACAGGTATGAATTATAACTACACTTACAGTACGAAAGGCTTGGCTACATCACTTGAAGTAAAGTGTGGCTCTAAAGTAACAGATGTAGGTATATTAAAAAGTGAAGTTACTTATGATTCAAACGGCTTGCTTTCAAGTGCAACCGATCAGGATGGCAACAAGGTTGAGTATAAGTATGACGGTAACAAAGGTACCCTCACGCAGACAACAGATAAGCTTGACAGCAAAAATCCTGTTGTAACAGACTATACTTATGACAGCAATACCGATCAAATTAAGTCGGTTAAGCAGTCCGACAGTAATGGCAACGAGTATTCAATTGCATACTCTTATTCATCAAAATCAAAGTTACTTGAAAAAATTTCTCGTGACGGAACTGATTATTCAATTAAGTACGATGAATTCGGCAATAAGATTGATTCAAAGGTTGGCTCACAGTCGCTTGCAAGCTATTCTTACGGTGCAAACAACGGACCTATTTTAAGCTCCACCTACGGTACAGGTCAAAATGTAAGTTATGCTTATGATGAATTTGGTAATGTAAAAACAAGAAAGTATAACGGCAAAACCGCATTTAACTGGTATTCAGATCGTGGCGGTAATATAATTCGTGAAAACGATTATATTAATAAACGCTTGACTGATTTTACCTATGACACAACAGGCAGACTTGTTCGTCAGACTGTTGCTGACTCATCTGTAACAGGAAGTTCCAACAAGTTATTGTTTGGTTTTGAGTACTCATATGATCTCAATAATAACATTACACAACTTGTTACAAAGACAACTGATAAAACTGTAAAGAACAAGTTCACATTTGGAAAAGATAACCTGCCTGCAACTTTCACTTTAAGCACAGGTAAAAAGGTCGATTATACTTATGACGGACTTAACCGTCTTACAAAAACATCACTGACTACTTCCACCGATACACCTATTGATACAACATACACTTACTTTGCGAGTAAGCGTGGTTCGGGTTATACAACTACAAAGTTGAAATCCGAAACTATCAACGGTGAGAAGTATGAATATAAGTATGATGCTCGCAGTAATATTACTGATGTTACCAAAGACGGAGTTTTACAGTATCATTACGGTTACGATATGATGAATCAGCTTGTTAGCGTAGATGATAAGCTGAACGGCAAAGTTTATAACTATACTTACGATGCCGGTGGTAACCTTATATCCGAAACTGTTACCGATTCAAACGGTACAACAAGCAATGCGTATGAATATAACAATTCAAATTGGGGAGATGTTCTCACATCATATAACGGTCAGAACATAACCTATGATGAAATCGGTAATCCGCTTACATACCGTGACGGAATGTCAATGACATGGAAAAACGGCAGACAGCTTGCAACACTCACAAACGGTGATACAAGCATAAGCTATGGCTATGACAGTGACAGTGTTCGTACAACTAAAACCGTAAACGGAGTAAAATACACATATGCGTACCTCAATGGTCAGCTATTGTATGAAACCCGTGGCGACGCAAAGTTCTATTATTCATACGATGCAAACGGAATTTTGTATAATGTCAGATATACTCTGACTGACGGCGGTACCGAATATTCGTATTATTACACCCATAATTCCCGTGGCGATATTGTCGGAATTTATAACGGAGTGGGTGAACTCAAAGCGCACTATGAATATGACGCTTGGGGTAATGTGATTTCTATAACCGATAATAACGGAAATGCAATCACAAACCCGAACCATATCGGTAATTTGAATCCGTTCCGTTACAGAGGTTATTATCAGGACACAGAAACAGGTCTTTACTACCTGATGAGCCGTTACTATGACGCCGTAACCCACAGATTTATAAATGCAGACGGCTATTTTCAAGCGGGTACTACCATTCTTGACGGAAATACTTTTGCATATTGCGCTAATAATCCTATTTATTCTTCTGATCCTACAGGTTCGTCTATAATCTTTGGAGCTCTTATTGGGGGGGCTACTGAGTTTTTTGGCCAAATTATATCTGGTAAAAGTATTGATGAAGTTGATTGGGGCTCAGTTTTTGTAAGTGCTGGAACGGGTGCTATACTTGGTGCAGTAGATGTTTTGGGCGTTGGAGCTGTGGCTGGTGTATTAATAAAAGGTGGTGTCAGTTTTACTGGTTCTTTTATAAAATATTCAATGCAAGGTGAAGATTTTAATTTAGCTGTTCAGCATTCTGCAGTTGATGGTTTATTAACTATGGGCTTTGCTAGTATATCAAATGTCTTTAAAACATCCAGTGGAAATCATTACAATTACAATGTTAATAACTCAAATCAAAGAGTTAATCGTTGGTCAACTTCAATTGAAAATGTGGTGGATAATTCTCGTAGTTTTAAGCCAAAAGTGTATGCTCCTTCAAAACCAAAACCTGTTCCTAAAAAACAGACACAGTGTAGGTCTTGTGGTCGCCCAATAGGAAATAAGTATTGGCAATGCAGCAGTCCGTCTTATTATTGATCAGGATTAAAAATATGAAAAATAATAAAAAATATGCGGTAATAACTTTTATAGTTGTTGGTGTTTTTTATGTAATCATGTTTATTGTGACATTGATTGAGAGAAACAGTAATAAAATTATTAGTCCAGCCGAAACAAGAGATTCGTCTATTTACATAATCATACTTGCTTGTTCACCTATTGTTTTGATGATTTGTATGTTATATAAATATATTGATCGGCACAAATACAGATTTAAATATTTTGCTGATATTAGTGACGAAGTTCTATTTTCTAAAAATAATCGAAGAGTGAACGAACATTCGGTGTTATTTCAGTTTATGGTGGGTTGTAGCAATGTATTTGTTGTTTCTTTAGATAAGAAATCAAAAATAATTATACCTGCCGTTTACACAAAGAAAAACAATAAAATTTCTATGATAAACAGAAATGCCGAATATACTGTATTTGAACATATTGATTTTTCTGAGAGTAATTATTCAAACGAATACACTTTTATCAGAGCTTGTAAATTGCGGGATAAAAAGACAGGTGAGCAGGTTCTTTTTGTAGCAGTTCCGAATAGAGAAACAAATATTCTCGCATATTCCGATTCTGCACATAAAGCCAACAAAACCGTAACTTTCGGTAAATTCAGAATATTCTGTTTTATCGAACCTGAAAATAATTCCTATACGGATTTGATTGTTGATTCAAAAAAAATCCATCTTGAAAAAACAAAAAGAAAAGGTATGTACTTTATAGGTTTGGATGAAGTTTCAAAAACAAATCAAAAGTCAAAAAAAGTAATATAATTTGTTAAAAACTATCTTAAGTTATATTCAGACAAAGTATCAGTCGGAATAGGGTAGAACATTTGCGGTAAGGAGGCTCGAAAGAGCCTCCTTTGACACAAAATGTATGATGCACACAGTAATATTACTGATGTTACCAAAGACGGAGTTTTACAGTATCATTACGGTTACGATATGATGAATCAGCTTGTTAGCGTAGATGATAAGCTGAACGGCAAAGTTTATAACTATACTTACGATGCCGGTGGTAACCTTATATCCGAAACTGTTACCGATTCAAACGGTACAACAAGCAATGCGTATGAATATAACAATTCAAATTGGGGAGATGTTCTCACATCATATAACGGTCAGAACATAACCTATGATGAAATCGGTAATCCGCTTACATACCGTGACGGAATGTCAATGACATGGAAAAACGGCAGACAGCTTGCAACACTCACAAACGGTGATACAAGCATAAGCTATGGCTATGACAGTGACAGTGTTCGTACAACTAAAACCGTAAACGGAGTAAAATACACATATGCGTACCTCAATGGTCAGCTATTGTATGAAACCCGTGGCGACGCAAAGTTCTATTATTCATACGATGCAAACGGAATTTTGTATAATGTCAGATATACTCTGACTGACGGCGGTACCGAATATTCGTATTATTACACCCATAATTCCCGTGGCGATATTGTCGGAATTTATAACGGAGTGGGTGAACTCAAAGCGCACTATGAATATGACGCTTGGGGTAATGTGATTTCTATAACCGATAATAACGGAAATGCAATCACAAACCCGAACCATATCGGTAATTTGAATCCATTCCGATACAGAGGCTATTATCAGGACACAGAAACAGGTCTTTACTACCTGATGAGCCGTTACTATGACACAATAACCCACCGTTTTATCAATGCCGACGGTTATTTCCAGTCAGGCGGAAGCATTTTAGATGCTAATACTTTTGCTTATTGTGGTAATAATCCAGTTAATCTTTCTGATCCAAATGGAGAGCATTCTTGCGGTGCTCCTACTTGCCCAAAATGCGATTCTACACGTAGAGCTTTTTTACAAACCGAAAAAGGAATAAAATTATATAATAAGTGTCATGGTACAAATTATTATGGAGTGAATGACAAAGGGGATTTTATAAAGTACAAACAATCCTCAGGTTCGACTGGAGCTACACATGCAGTTAGTACGATTAATTCTGGGCTTAGTACAGCAGCAGGTGCGGTTGCAAAAGCACCAAAACCTTTTTTAGCAGCGTTAAAATTCAATGCGGCTCTTTCAGCTCCATTCAGTATATTTTCAATTAGTGTTGATGCAGCAGTTAATTTTTCTAATCCTTTATTAACCGACTCACAAAAAGGTTTTTTATTTGTATTTGATATCTTTATGGCTGGTGTAGGTATTTTGGCTTCTACATGTTTTCCCGGAATAGGAGGTATAGTGTGTTCAGTGGCAGCTTCTTTAGTAACAATTTCCGTATCGACATATTTGAGTAATGTATGGAGTAGTGAAAATGAAAGAAAGTGGTGTGGTGTGTAAAAAAAAGAAAGTATATCTACTTTCTCTTTTGCTTTTTTTGATTTCTTATTTGACTACAGTTGTTAATATGATTGTTAATATTATTACTGGTAGTTTTCATTTATACATTTTTAGTACTTTAAGCTTTATGTTGCCATGCTATAAATCTATTAAAACAACAGATGTGTTTGGTATCGTTTTAACAATATTGTTGTTTTTGATTAGTTTTCTGCTCATATTTTTTACCGTAAAATATGATGTGTTAAAATATGATCAAAGCAAAAGACCGTTGTGTTATACGAGCTTACTCTTGTGGTTTTTTATAACTCAAATATTGTCTTCGTGGATACTGGTTGATTCACATTTTCAAAATTATATTTATTTGTCTGTCGCCGAATTTCATGAAAGTGAAGAGTTACAGTACATGAACTCAATAATTATTTTTGGAATATATCAACTCATTATAGGCTTAAAACGATTGTATGATTCTAGAGAAGCATATGACGCAACCAATATTTCAATCGTTCCACCTTTTGAAAAGTATTTTACTGAAAAAACTATTTTTTGTTACACCGTTCCTAATTATATATTTTCCTGTATAGGAGCCTTATCAATTATATATATTAGGTATGTTTTTATCGACAGTTATGCAATTAGCTTTTGGATTTTTATTTTCTGTGTGCTTTTTAGTTTATGCCTTCTGCTTGCAACTTTAATAAAATATCGCCAGATTGTAAAATATAGAGGTGTCGAAATAATTGTAAGAAAAAATTTTAAAATATCTATTTTTCTGCAATTGAAATTAGTTTTTTTGATATTTTGCACATATTGTATAACGTTGTTGTTCGATTGATTTTTGATATTTGGTAGAATATTTTCTGTAAGGAGGCTCAAAAGAGCCTCCTTCTTAATGCTTGAATAGAATACAAGCAAAATTCAAAACATAATATATGACAGACTGTTCTGTACGATGAAAATGTTCGATAGAAAACGCATAAAATAGCAACAAAATAGTTTGACTAATATATAATATTGTGTTAAAATTATGCGAAAAGGAGGGTGACAGCCCTATGGAGCAGTATATGCCGATAGTGTGGATAGGCTTTGCAATATTTATGTTGTTTTGCGAAGGCTTTACAACGCAGCTTGTTTCAATATGGTTCGTTCTCGGCTCGGTTTGTGCAGCCATAACAACTATATTCACAAGCGACATAACAATCCAGTCGGCGGTGTTCCTTGCAGTGTCACTTGTTTCGCTTATTGTGACACGACCGCTTGTAAAACGCTTTAAAAAGCGTAACAAAACAACGGGAACAAACGCAGACCGCCACATCGGTCAAGTCGGTTTTATGCTCACAGATTTAACCGATATTGACGAAACAGCACAGGCAAAGGTCGGTGCGGAAACATGGACTGTAAAGTCCGACAAAGCACCGCTTTTAAAAGGAACGAAAATTAAGGTTCTTGCAATCGAGGGCGTAAAGCTCATAGTAGAACCCGTAACAGAATGAGAGGTAAATAATGTTAGGACTTATTATTTTAGGTATCATCCTTTTAATTTTGCTTATAGTAATCGTAAGCAATGTCAAGGTAGTACCGCAGGCACACGCATATGTAATTGAAAGACTCGGAACATATCATGTAACTTGGTCAACAGGCTTGCATGTAAAAATTCCGTTTATCGACAAAATTTCAAAGAAAGTTTCATTAAAAGAGCAAGTGATCGACTTCCCTCCACAACCCGTGATCACAAGAGATAACGTTACAATGCAGATTGACACGGTTGTGTATTTTGAAATTACCGATCCAAAGCTTTATACTTACGGTGTAGAAAGACCGCTCAGCGCTATTGAAAATCTTACTGCAACAACATTGCGTAATATCATCGGTGATCTTGAGCTTGATAACACACTCACATCCCGTGATACAATCAACGGTAAAATCAGAGTGATTCTTGACGAGGCAACCGACGCATGGGGCATTAAGGTAATCCGTGTCGAGCTTAAAAACATTCTTCCGCCCCGTGAAATTCAGGATGCAATGGAAAAGCAGATGAAGGCAGAGCGTGAGCGCCGTGCAAGAATTCTTGATGCAGAGGGTGAAAAACGCAGTCAGATTCTTGTTGCAGAGGGTATGAAGGAATCTGCAATTCTTAAAGCCGACGCTGTTAAGGAGCAGAAAATCCGTGAGGCACAGGGTGAAGCTGAGGCTATTCTCACAGTTCAGAAAGCTAATGCCGACGCACTTAAAATGCTCAATGAGGCTTCTCCTACCGATAGAATTATTCAGCTTAAATCACTTGAGGCATTCGGTAAAGCCGCTGACGGCAAGGCTACAAAGATTATCATTCCGTCAGATATTCAGGGACTTGCGGGTAATGTTACCGCAATTAAAGAACTATGGAAAGATGATGTGCCAAAGGCATAAAGAATGTGAAATTTACGGCAATTTTTCGGGCACAGAATTCTGTGTCCGATTTGTTGCATAAAATTGTGGGGGATAGGAAATGCAATTTTTACTCGACCTGTTGTGGTACTTCGTAATTTTCTCGTTTTTTGGCTGGGTGGCGAGCAGTTTTCGTTCGCTTCTTCTTGAGAAAAAATTCAGTAACAACGGTTTTCTGACATCACCGTTTTGCCCTATGTACGGATTTTCGGCGGTTATTTGTTATACGGCACTAAAACCGTTTGAAAACAGCAAGCTGATTTTATTCATCGGTTCAACTCTGATATTATCTGCACTTATGGTTGTGGTCGGTGTGCTTGTAGAAAAAACTCTCAAATTCAAGCCATGGGATTTTTCTTCCTCGAAATTCAGCATAGGCAATTATATAACTTTTCCTTATGCGCTTTTTCTCGGATTGCTCGGTATGCTGCTTGTCGGTTTGATAATTCCGGTGCTTCGCACAGCCGTTGAAGCAATTCCTTTCTGGGTAAGTCTTATTCTTGTTCTTTGCTTCTGCGGAATTATTGTAATTGATTACGTTTTTTCAATGATAACAACAGTTCGTCTGCTCAGAAGAATTGCAAAGCTTAAAAATTCTTCCGAGCTTATGGATAAAGGCGCAACAGAGGTTGAAATTCAGGAACTTGAAGAAAACTATAACCGACTTTTTACAGAGAATATTTTAAGAAAAAGACTTGCACACGCTTATCCCGATCTCACTCATATGGCTTATGTAAAGCAAATTAATGCTAAAATTGAGGAGATTAAGCAGGATAATATGAAAGAATATACACAAACCTTTGAAAGCAAAGATGACAAGCCGTTTGCTTACGGATTCTGTTTTACGAAGCTTTTTTATCTGTTTGTGATCGGTTCTTTCATCGGCACGATTCTTGAAACAATATGGGCGTTCTGCGTTGACGGACATTTTGAAATGCGTGTCGGCATGGTTTACGGTCCGTTTATTCCTGTTTACGGCGGCGGTGCGTGTTTTCTGACAGCCGCTTTGTATAAGCTTTACAAGCTTAATGATACGCTTGTTTTTGTGATAAGTGCTTTTGTCGGAGCAGGTTTTGAGTATTTCTGTTCGTGGTTGCAGGAGCAGATGTTCGGCACGGTTTCATGGGACTACAGTGACACTCCGTTTAACCTTGACGGCAGAACCAATCTTATGTATGCCCTTATCTGGGGATTCCTCGGTCTTGTCTGGGTGCGTTATCTGTATCCGTGGACAGCAAAGCTTATTGAAAAGATTCCTAAAAGAGCAGGTGCAATTATTACAACATTTCTGATTGTATTCATGGCATTCAACGGCTTTATGTCCGTAACAGCTACGGCAAGATGGACTCAGAGAACAGAGGGAGTACCTGCGTCAAACAGCTTTGAAGAATATCTCGATGAAAAATTCGATAATGAAAAGATGGAATTTCTTTTTCCGGGTATGAAAAAGGCTGCAGAGGCGGGAGTTACAACCGAGGGCATAATTTCCAATGAAAGACCGTATCTTGATGCTACAGATCCCGATAACGGCATGAAAATCGAACAGGGAAAAGATGTTTCCGAGATTAATTAATATCATGAAGTGGCTATGCTTTGCACAGTCACTTTTTGCTTTTTGACGGTATTTTAAAAATAATTTCGCCTGACTATTGAATTTTAACCGATTTTTTTATATAATTAATTAGTAATGCTTTATTTATGTCGATTCAAAGCATAAATTGGCATATTTGTCCTGACTTTGTCTGCCCACGGCACGGTTTTGCGGCAATTTATCAAGTGGGCGGAAAGGCTATGAGTAATTATGAAAAAGGTTGCAATTATTATGGGCTCCGACAGTGATTTTCCCGTAGTATCAAAGGCTGTCAGTAAACTCAAAGAATTTGGCGTAGAGTATGAGGTTCATGTAATGAGTGCACACCGTACTCCCGATGCGGCAATTAAGTTTTCGGCAGAGGCTAAAAAGAACGGTTTTGGCGTAATCATTGCCGCAGCAGGTATGGCGGCACATCTCGCAGGTGTTCTTGCGGCAAAAACAACCCTCCCTGTGATAGGAATCCCATGTAAGTCGGCTCAGCTTGACGGTATGGATGCTCTTCTCGCAACAGTTATGATGCCTACAGGAATTCCGGTTGCAACAGTAGCAGTTGACGGTGCGGCTAACGCTGCAATTCTTGCCGTTGAAATGCTCGCACTTTCCGACGATTCTCTTGCAGAGAAGCTTGAAAATATGAAAGCTGATATGGAAAAAGGTGTTGCCGAAAAAGACAAGGCAATGCAGGCTAAGGTGGCAGAGCTTTGATTAAGAACTATGTAGATATTGACACAAAACTTGACAAAGTAAATGACGAGTGCGGTGTGTTCGGTATTTACCGTAATGATGACGATATCGATGTTGTTGCCGCCGCAAATGACGCACTCTACAGCCTTCAGCACAGGGGACAGCAGAGCGCAGGTATCACCGTGAATAAAGACGGTGAATTTACAACTGTCAAGGAACTCGGCATGGTGTCCGAGATTTTTACACCCAAAGCACTTGAAAAACTTCCAAACGGTAAGATTGCAGTCGGTCATGTCCGTTATACTTCATCGGAATCACTCGACCGTGCATCTAACCAGCCGCTTGTTATGCGATATATTCAGGGTTCAATCGGTATTGCAAGCAACGGCTCAATTACAAACTTCAATGAAATAAGGCAGGAGCTTGAAACAGGCGGCGCTGTTTTTCAGTCCAATTCTAATGCTGAAATTATGGCTTATGTTATCGCAACCGAAAGATGTGTAACAGACACACTTGAAGATGCTGTTCTTTCTTCAATGAGAAAGCTCAAGGGCGCTTACTCAACTGTAATTTGCGCACCGAGCCGTCTTATCGGCTTCCGTGATATGCACGGATTCCGTCCGCTCTGTATCGGCAAACTCAAAAACAGCTGGATTTTCACTTCCGAAAGCTGTGTTATCGACAGTCTCGGCGGTGAATTTGTCCGTGATGTTGAGCCGGGTGAAATGGTAGTAGTTGACGAAGAAGGCTTTCACAGCTACAAATTAAAGCTTTTGCCCGATAAAACATCTTTCTGCCTTTTTGAATATGTTTATATTGCAAGACCGGACAGCGTAATCAACGGTGTCTGCGTACATAATGCAAGATTCAAAGCCGGTGAACTTCTTTATGACGAGTTCCCGATTGAGGCAGATATGGTTTGCGGTGTTCCCGATTCGGGACTTATTGCCGCACAGGGTTATGCAAAGGCTTCGGGTATCCCGTTCAGCACAGGTTTTGTCAAAAATAAATATATCGGCAGAACAGTAGGTTCGGGTAAAGATAAAAAGAAAAGACTTCTCAGAACAAGACTTACCGCTTTGAAGGCTAATGTTAAAGGCAAGAGAGTTGTTATTATTGACGACTCAATCGTCAGAGGTGAAACCTCAAAGCATATTGTTCGTCTTATGCGTGAGGCAGGAGCTGCCGAGGTGCATATGCTCATCAGCTCACCTCCGTTTGTATGTCCGTGCTACTTTGGTGTGGACATTCACGACAAAGAAAGTCTTATTGCAAACAAGTTGACAACAAGTGAAATCTGTGAATATATCGGTGCAGATTCACTTGGTTATCTCAGTATAAACAGTCTCAGAAAAATTGCTGAGGGTGCAAATATAGAATTCTGTGACGGTTGTTTCACGGGCAGCTACGACGCTGAAATTCCGAGAACAATCTTTGTAGATAAATACGCTAAAAAAATTAACAGAAAGTGACGGAGTGATTACAATGAACAACAGCTTTTCCGAAAGCTACAAAGCGGCAGGTGTTGATGTAACAGCAGGCTATAAGTCTGTAGAGCTTATGAAAAAGCATGTGGCACGCACAAAAATTGACGGTGTTATTTCAGGCATCGGCGGTTTCGGCGGACTTTTTGCCCCTGATTTCAAAGATATGGAAGAGCCTGTACTTGTCAGCGGTACTGACGGTGTAGGTACAAAAATCAAGCTTGCTTTTCTTCTTGACAAGCATGACACAATCGGTATTGACGCAGTTGCAATGTGCGTAAACGATGTAATTTGCTGTGGAGCAAAACCTCTTTTCTTCCTCGATTATATCGCAATCGGTAAGAACTATCCCGAAAAGGTAGCTGAAATTGTATCAGGCATTGCAGAAGGCTGTGTTCAGTCCGGGTGTGCTCTTATCGGCGGTGAAACTGCAGAGCATCCGGGTCTTATGCCTGTTGATGAATATGATGTTGCAGGTTTCAGCGTTGGTATTGCAGACAAGCCGAAGATGATTGACGGTTCAAAGCTTTGTGAGGGTGATGTACTTTTAGGACTCCGTTCTTCTGGTGTTCACTCAAATGGTTTTTCGCTTGTCAGAAAAATCTTTGATATCAACGAGGAAACAATCAATGCCGAGTATCCTGAGCTTGACAAAACTCTCGGTGAAACATTGCTCACTCCAACAAAAATTTATGTAAAACCTCTTCTCGCTCTTATGGATAAGGTTGATGTAAAGGCTGTTTCACACATCACGGGCGGCGGTTTCTATGAAAACATTCCCCGTATGCTTACAGACGGTCTTTCAGCCAAAATCAAAAAGGACAATATTCCTGTTCTTCCTATTTTCAAGCTTATGCAGAGAGTAGGTAATATCCCCGAGCACGATATGTTCAACACATTCAATATGGGTGTAGGTATGATAATCGCCGTTGCCAAGGAAGATGCAGACAAGGCTCTTGAGGTTCTTGCGGCTAACGGTGAAGACGCTGTTGTACTCGGTGAAGTAATCAGCGGTAATGACGGAGTAGTGTTTGAATAATGAAAAATATTGCAGTTCTTGTGTCGGGCGGCGGCACAAATCTTCAGGCACTTATTGACGCTCAGAATAGGGGAGAGATTAAAAACGGAAAAATCTCTCTTGTTGTGTCCTCAAATCCAAACGCTTATGCACTTGAAAGAGCAAAAAACAATTCGATTGCAACTGAGGTTATCAGAAGAAAAGACTATGACGAATTTGATGAGTATGATTCTGCTGTGACCGAGCTTTTGAAATCCAAGAATGTTGACCTTGTTGTCCTTGCAGGATTTATGACTATTCTCGGAAAGCAGTTTATTTCTGCTTTTGAAAACAGAATAATCAATATCCATCCGTCGCTTATTCCGTCATTCTGCGGCGAGGGCTATTACGGACTCAGAGTTCATGAGGAGGCTCTTAACAGAGGCGTCAAGGTAACGGGTGCTACCGCACATTTTGTAAACGAAGTGTGCGACGGCGGTCCCATTATCATTCAGAAAGCCGTTGAAATTCAGAACGGTGACACACCCGAAATTCTTCAGAAAAGAGTTATGGAACAGGCTGAATGGAAGATTCTTCCAAGGGCGGTATCGCTTTTCTGCGAAGATAAAATTATAGTAAAAGACAATAAAACCGAAATTCTTGACTAACGGAGGAAAAATATGAAACCTGTATCACTTTACAATGACATTGCTTCAACTTCATATCCGGGCAGAGGCATTGTAATCGGCAAAAGTGCAGACGGCTCAAAGGCTGTTATTGCATACTTCATTATGGGCAGAAGCGAAAACAGCAGAAACAGAGTGTTTGCAGAAACCGAGGACGGCATCAAAACTCAGGCTTTTGATCCGTCAAAGCTTGTTGATCCGTCACTTATCATCTATTCTCCCGTAAGAGTTCTCGGCAACAAAACCATCGTTACTAACGGTGACCAGACAGATACTGTTTATGACCTTATGAATGAAGGTCAGACATTTGGACAGTCACTCACAACAAGAGAGTTTGAGCCTGACGGCCCTAATTACACTCCACGAATTTCAGGTATCGTTGAGTGCGAAAACGGCAAGATGAACTATGCAATGTCAATTCTCAAAAGTGCAGATGGCAATCCTGATTGTTGCGAAAGATACACATTTACATATGACAAGCCGATAAACGGTCTTGGCAGATTCATTCACACATATATGAGTGACGGCAATCCGCTTCCGAGCTTTGAGGGTGAACCTACACTCGTAGAAATCGGTAACGATGATATTGACACATTTGCCGAGAAAATCTGGAATTCTCTCAATGAGGATAACAAGGTTTCACTTTTTGTACGCTATATTGACATTGCTTCAAATAAGGCAGAGTCAAGAATTATCAATAAAAACAAGTAATTTATTTTTCGGAAAGGATGAATCCAATGAACGAACTTGCTTTAAAATACGGCTGTAATCCGAATCAGAAGCCTTCGAGAATTTTCATGCAGGACGGCAAAGATCTTCCTGTTGAGGTTCTCAACGGCAAACCCGGTTACATCAACTTTCTTGATGCATTTAACTCATGGCAGCTCGTAAAGGAACTCAAAGCGGCAACAGGTCTTCCTGCGGCTGCATCATTTAAGCATGTAAGTCCTGCCGGTGCGGCAGTTGCAACTGAGCTTTCTGACACACTCAAGAAAATCTACTTTGTAGATGACCTTGAACTTTCTCCGATTGCAAGCGCATATGCAATGGCAAGAGGTGCAGACAGAATGTCGTCATACGGTGACTGGGTGGCTCTTTCCGATACTTGCGACGTTCAGACTGCAATCCTCCTCAAGAGAGAGGTTTCTGACGGTATTATTGCTCCTGACTATACTCCCGAGGCTCTTGAAGTTCTCAAGTCAAAAAAGAAAGGCAACTATAATGTCGTAAAAATTGACCCAAACTATGTTCCTGCTCCTATTGAGCATAAGGATGTTTTCGGCATTACATTTGAACAGGGCAGAAATGAACTCAAAATTGACGAAGAAATGCTCCTTCAGAACATTGTAACAGATAATAAGAATTTCACAGAGGAAGCTAAGCGTGACCTTCTTGTTGCTCTTATTACTCTTAAATATACTCAGTCTAATTCTGTTTGCTACGCAAAGGGCGGTCAGGCAATCGGTGTAGGCGCAGGTCAGCAGTCAAGAATTCACTGCACAAGACTTGCAGGCAATAAGGCTGATATCTGGTATCTCAGACAGCATCCGAAGGTTATGAACCTTCCGTTTGTTGACAACATCCGCCGTCCTGACAGAGATAACACTATTGATGTTTACATCTCTGATGATTATGAGGATGTGCTTGCTGACGGTATATGGCAGCAGTTCTTCAAAACTAAGCCCGAACCTCTTACAAAGGAAGAGAAAAAGGCTTGGCTTGCAACATTTGACGGTGTTTCACTCGGTTCTGACGCATTCTTCCCATTCGGTGACAACATTGAAAGAGCAAAGCGTTCAGGTGTTAAATTTGTTGCACAGCCCGGCGGTTCAATTCGTGATGATAATGTTATTGAAACCTGCAATAAGTACAATATGACAATGTCATTTACGGGTATTCGTCTTTTCCATCACTGATAGAGGTGCGGTTATGAAAATTTTAATGATTGGTTCGGGCGGCAGAGAGCACGCTTTAATTAAAAAGCTTCTTGAAAGTCCTAAATGCACAAAGCTTTATTGCGCTCCCGGCAACGGCGGTATTTCAAGAGATGCCGAGCTTGTTAATATCGGAGTTATGGATAAAGAAAATATGGTTAAGTTTGCAAAGGACAATGCAATTGACCTCGTTTTTGTAGCTCCTGATGATCCGCTTGCTGACGGTATGGTTGACGCTATGCAGGAGGCTGGAATCAGAGCATTCGGTCCTAATGCAAATGCCGCTATTATTGAGGCGTCAAAGGTTTTCTCAAAAAATCTTATGAAGAAATACGGCATACCTACTGCAAAGTATGAAGTATTTAATGACGCTCAGAAAGCAATTGACTATATAAAGAACGAAAATACCGCTCCCGTTGTTGTAAAAGCTGACGGTCTTGCACTCGGCAAGGGTGTAATTATTGCTCAATCTGTTGATGAGGCAATTGAAGCAGTCAAAGAAATTATGGAGGACAAGAAGTTTGGTGACTCAGGTAACAATATCGTTATCGAAGAGTTTCTTACAGGTCCCGAGGTTTCTGTTCTTGCATTTACAGATGGTAAGTGCGTAAAACCTATGGTCAGTTCAAAAGACCACAAGCGTGCTTTTGATAATGACGAAGGTCTTAACACAGGCGGTATGGGCACAATCAGCCCGAACCCGTATTATACAGACGAGATTGCCAAAGAATGTATGGATACAATCTTTATCCCTACAATTGAGGCGATGAATAAAGAGGGCAGACCTTTTAAGGGTTGTCTGTACTTTGGACTTATGATTACACCTAACGGTCCAAAGGTTATTGAATACAATGCCCGTTTCGGCGATCCTGAGGCTCAGGTTGTTCTTCCAAGACTTAAAACTGACCTTGTAGATATCTGTGAGGCTGTTATTGACGAAAAGCTTTCCGATCTTGACATTGAATGGGACAACGGCGCTGCGGCTTGTGTTGTTATGGCAAGCGGCGGATATCCTGTTTCATACAAAAAGGGTATAGAGATGTTCGGTCTTAATGATAACGGCGGTGTCGATGGTGCAACCGTTTATCATGCCGGCACTAAGTACGAAAACGGAAAGTTCTATACAAACGGCGGTCGAGTTCTCGGTGTTACTGCAACAGCGGATACACTTGATGAGGCACTCGAAAAGGCATATGCCGCAGTAGAAAAAATTTCCTTTGAAGGCGCTCATTACAGACACGATATCGGCAAAACTAAATAATATATTAAGAGCCACTCATTACGAGCGGCTCTTTTTTTAGCCTGCATTTTTAATCTGCAGTCTTAATTTGTCAGAAATCATGGCAATAAATTCGCTGTTTGTGGGCTTACCTCTGTCGTTGTGAATTGTATATCCGAAATATGAGTTCAGAACATCAATGTCCCCTCGATCCCATGCAACCTCAATTGCGTGTCTTATAGCTCTTTCAACCCGTGAAGAAGTTGTTTCGTACTTTTTGGCAACCGACGGATAGAGCTGTTTTGTCACGGCATTGATAATTTCAGGATGCTCAACAGACATAATGATTGAATCACGCAGATAGTGATAGCCTTTGATGTGAGCCGGAACTCCTATTTCATGGAGAATATCGGTCACTTTCATTTCAATTCCGAAAGCGTCAATAACTCTGCCTTTGCCAAAATTGTTTTTCTTGCTCAAATCCGACAAATCGCTGATAATGGTGCTTAATTCGGAAATGTTATACGGCTTCAACACAAAATACGATGCGCCCGAATTCATAATTTCACGCTCAAGAACAGTGCTGTGGAATGACGAATACACCATAAACACAGGCACTTTCGTGCTTTCTCGTGTAATGCTTCTCATAACACCGATTGCGTCAAGCCTTGTCATAAATGAATCCATCAGTACAACATCAGGGCTTTCTCTTTTAATTTTATCGCACAATTCTTCTCCGTCTTTTGCACAGAAAATAACGGAAATATTCTTACTTTGTAAGATATTAAGATTTTCCTGCGTAAATTCGGAAGCGTCATCGGTTACGATTAGTTTTATTTTGTTGTTCATTGTGATTTCCCCCAGTAATTTTTGTTGTACTAATATTACCACAAAATGGTAAAGTTGGCAATACCTTCCATAAAACTTTTTTGAAAAATTGAGAAAAAAGTTTTATAATTTGCGTTACTAAATCAAAAATGAACAATCCATCATATATTTAGTGTTGATTATTGTAGCGATTTGCCATATATTGTGCAAACACACCGTAACCCTCTTTGGGATTATTCAGAAAAACATGGGTAACAGCGCCAATAATTTTACCGTTTTGAACTATCGGACTACCGCTCATACCCTGTACAATACCGCCGCAATTTTCGAGCAATCTACTGTCGGTTATTTTTATGACAAAATTTTCATTTGATGTCATATCACGGTTGCATATTCTTTTGATTTCAATATCATATTCCTGCGGCGTATCTCCGACAGGCGTTGTTACCATAACAGCCTTTCCTGTTTTTACCTCATCGTCATTTGCAATAAGATATTTCTTGTTTCTTTTATAATTTTCACTTGTTAAATCTCCGAAAATTCCTAAAGGGGAGTTGACGCTCAAAGTACCAAACTTTACATCGGTAAAATATCCGCAGAAACTGCCGGCTTTACCGCAGACGCTTTTTTCAATGCCGCTGATTTCAGCCCGAACCGCTTCTCCCGATTTTAACGGTAACAAAGCAGCCGTGTCACAGTCGCATATTCCATGACCGAGTGCGGCAAAATAATTATTGCTGTCATCATAATAGGTCATAGTTCCAATGCCTGCACAGCTGTCACGAACCCACGCACCGAGGAGATATACTCCCACGGTATTTTTAATCGGCAAAACGGTTTTATTTTCGGTTTTGCCGTTTCTATCAATTTCAACAGTAATTTCATTGCCGTTTGATTTTTCAATTTCAGATTTTAATTCTTCATTTGTGCTGATTTTTGTATTATTTACTTTCTTTATAATATCGTTTACTTTAAGTCCGCCGTCTTTTGCGGGGCAAACATATTTTTCACCGTCGTAGTAGCTTTCAAGCTTGATTATCATTGCTCCGTTAGCATAAAATTTAACTCCGAAAGCCTCACCGCCAATGTAAACCTCATTTTTATCATCAGCGGCATAAGGCGAAAAAGTCGAAACAGTAAATAATAATGTGAAAATCAGGGCAACTGATATAATTTCTTTAAATTTTCGCAAAAAATTCACCTTCTTTCCGTTGCCTTTATTATGATTTGCATTTATAATATAGATTAGTGCGTTGATGAAAATATTAAAAATGTTACTGGCAGAGGATTTTCTGAAAAGGCGATAAACAGCCGTGCATTGTAAATTATTTTCTGAAATTATATCATTTTCTTATTATGAGGTATATATGGAAAACATAAATTCTAACCTTGTCGGTCTTACCGATTCCGAAGTTCAAAAGCGTATAGATGAAGGAAAGGTAAATATTTCAACTAATATTAAAACCAAATCAATCAAAAGAATATTTTGTGATAACATTTTTACGCTTTTCAATCTTATAAATGTAATTTTGCTTGCGGCATTGATTTTTGTGGGTTCACACAAGAATATGCTTTTTATCGGTGTTGTTATCGCAAATATAATTATAGGTATAGTTCAGGAAATTCGTTCCAAAATAAGCGTTGACAAGCTGACTATTTTGTCTGAGAAAAAAATCAATGTTCTCAGAAACGGTAAAATTGCAGAAATAAGTAAAGATGAGATTGTCCTTGACGATATTCTTGTGCTTTCAAGAGGAAGCCAGATTCCTGCCGACTGCATTGTATGCGACGGCAACTGCAGAGTCAACGAAAGTTTGCTTACAGGCGAGTCAAATCTCATTGAAAAAAATGTCGGAGATGAACTGCTCTCTGGCAGTTTTATTGCGGCAGGAAAATGCTATGCTCAGGCTGTAAAGGTCGGAGCCGATTGCTATGCCGCTAAGATAAATAACGAAGCCAAATATATTAAAAAAGTAAATTCTCAGATTATGGAGTCATTCAATTTCATTATCAAAATCTGTACATTTGTACTTTTTCCAATCGGCATTGCATTTTTTATTCGACAATTTACCTTGCCCGATGCAACATTGCAGTCTGCTGTAATCAGCACTGTTGCGTCGCTTGTCGGTATGATTCCAAAGGGAATGATTCTTCTTACAAGTTCTGTTCTTGCAGTATCAATTATCAGGCTTTCATCTAAAAAGGTGCTTGTACAAGAAATGTATTGCATTGAAACACTTGCAAGAGTTGATGTGCTTTGTCTTGATAAAACTGGAACGCTTACAACAGACGAAATGACGGTAACAGGTGTCATTCCGTTTGGGGCTGATGAAAATAAAATCAAGAAAGCACTTTCTTCAATTGTAAAAGCGTCCGATGAACTGAATGCAACTTTGTATGCACTGCGTGACTATTCGGATTCCGTTTCACCGTATGAGTGCAGTAAATTCTGCGATTTTTCGTCCGAAACAAAATGGTCGGGCGGTACATTTGAAAACGGCAAGACCTACATAGTCGGTGCGACTGAATGTATTTTAAAAAGCAGAGAAAAGTATTCCGAGGTGTATTCTGAGATTGAAAAGATAAATCAAACCGTCAGAATCCTTGTTCTTGCCGAAAGCGATAGTGAACCGGACAAAGACTCATTGCCTGATGATTTAAAACCGCTTGCACTCATTCTTATCAAGGATAAACTTCGTGATAATGTAAATGAAACGGTAAAATATTTTAAGGAACAGGGTGTCACCTTAAAGGTAATTTCAGGCGACAGCGTTAAAACTGTTAAAAATATTGCGCTTGACACAGGGATCGAGGGTGCAGAAAATGCAATCGATATGTCAACCGTAACAACAGATAAAGAGCTTGAAGATGCGGCAGAGCGTTGTAATGTGTTTGGCAGAGTAACTCCGGCTCAAAAGAAAAAGCTTGTGGTTGCCCTTAAAAAGCACGGACATTCGGTTGCTATGACAGGTGACGGAGTAAATGATGTTCTCGCACTCAAAGAGGCGGATTGCTCCGTAGCTATGGCGTCGGGCAGCGATGCCGCACGAAATGTGTCACAGCTTGTACTTGTCAATAATGACTTTGGCGCAATGCCGAGCGTTGTGGCAGAGGGCAGACGAACAATCAATAACCTTGAACGAAGCTCTGCACTCTATCTTGTTAAGACGATTTATTCGGTTATACTTTCAATTTTCTTCATATTCTTCCGCACAGGATATCCCTTTGAACCGATACAGCTTACGCTTGTCGGTGCATTAACGGTTGGATTGCCATCATTTGTTCTTGCACTTCAACCGAATAAAGATATAGTAAAAGGTAATTTCACCGTAAATATAATAGCAAGATCACTCCCCACAGCTTTTTGTATTTCGGCAGATACAATATTACTCGCAATTTTAAAGTATATGACAGATATGCCACAGGCACAGTTTTCAACTCTCTGCGTATATCTTACTGCATTTTCATGTATGCTGCTTGTAATCAGATTATCAATCCCGTTCAATCCGCTCAGAGCCGTTATGGTCATCGGATGTTCCGCAGGAATAATAATCGGTTCAATTTTCTTCGGCGGATTGTTCTCACTTGCACCGCTTACATTTGAAAACATCATATTGCTTGTAATCTTTGCTGTAGGCACATTTGTTGTATTTAATATATTCTACAATATAGCACAGCACTATATAGAAAAATTCAAAAAGGAAAGTCATCTTAAACTGACTGCAAAAAGAAATGCAAATAAACAAAAACGCTGAAAAATTAATCAGACAACTGAATAATCAAGGCTATGAGGCTTTTATAGTGGGCGGTTGTGTTCGTGATTATCTTCTCGGATTGACTCCGCATGATACAGATATTTGCACAAACGCTTTGCCCGAGCAGACAAAAAAATGCTTTGAGGCTTATCATACTTTTGATACAGGTATCAAACACGGCACAATTTCCGTTGTATGCGGCGGTGAAGTCTATGAAATCACAACCTACCGTATTGACGGTGATTATTCCGATAACCGTCATCCGGACAGTGTAAGCTTTACACGAAACATAAACGAAGATTTGCAACGCCGTGACTTTACGGTAAATGCAATGGCATATAACGCTGAATACGGTCTTGTCGATCCATACGGCGGTAAAAATGACCTTAAAGATAAAATTATCCGTTGTGTCGGAAATCCCGATACACGCTTTAACGAGGATGCTCTGCGAATCTTGCGGGCATTACGCTTTGCCTCTGTTTACGGATTTTCAATTGAAGAGAACACATCAAAGTCTATATTTAAAAATGCAGACTTGCTAAAAAACATTGCAACAGAGCGTGTGATTTCGGAATTTCTAAAGCTCATCTGCGGTAAGGATGCCGTAAAAATTCTTGATGCTTACCGAGAAACAATTGCTGTTATTATCCCTGAAATTACCGTTATGTTCAATTTCAATCAGAACAACATTCATCATTCGTATGATTTGTGGCAACATACCCTGACTGCACTCGGCACAATTGAACCGAATCCCATACTTCGTATGACAATGCTTCTGCATGACATCGGCAAGCCTTTTGTTAAAACCACTGACAACAGCGGTCAATCGCATTTTCAGGGACATCAGCTTGAAAGTAAAAAAATTGCAGACAGAATTCTGCACAGACTAAGATTACCGTCTGATTTTATCAACAAAACTCTTCTGCTTATTGAATATCATGATGTCCGTTTTAACGGCAGTAAAAAGCTTATGAAAAAGGTTATGAATGTACTCGGTACAGACCTTACAAAGCAGTTGTTAGAGGTTGAATATGCCGATATATCTGCACAGTCTGAATATCAGCGAGAAGAAAAGCTCGGATATCTTGAAACGGCTAAAACACATCTTAATGAAATAATCAAAGATAACGAATGTTTTAAGCTGAGTCAGCTTGATATCAACGGTAAAGATGTTTTAAATCTTGGCGTAAAAGAGGGAAGAGATGTCGGAAATATTCTCGATTATCTGCTAATGCTTGTAGTAGATGCAAATGTCCCAAACAAAAAATCAATACTCATATCAAAAGCCAAAGAATATATTTACGGTAATCAAATGAATAAGTAATTAAAAAAAGAGGATTTCAGCGAAAACTGAAATCCTCTGATTTTTGTTTAAAATTAAAGAACCTTTGATAAAAATTCCTTTAAACGGTCGTCCTGCGGATTATTGAAGAACTCCTGCGGATTGTTCTTTTCTTTGATAACACCGTCGTCAATAAATACAACATCGGTTGCAACTTCCTTTGCAAAGCCGATTTCGTGAGTAACAACAACCATTGTCATACCTGCCTTGGCAAGCTCTTTCATAACATCAAGAACTTCGCCGACCATTTCGGGGTCGAGTGCAGATGTCGGCTCGTCAAAAAGGAGAACATCGGGATTCATCGCAAGCGCTCTTACAATTGCAATACGCTGTTTCTGACCGCCTGAAAGCTGGTTCGGATATGCGTTTGCCTTTTCGGCAAGTCCTACACGCTCCAAAAGATCCATAGCGTCTTTTTTAGCCTCATCTTTGCTCTTGCCAAGAAGCTTGACAGGAGCCATTGTAAGGTTGTCAATAACAGTCTTGTGGGGGAAAAGGTTAAACTGCTGGAACACCATTCCCATTTTTTGACGGTGAACATTTATATTAACCTTTGGATCCGTAATATCGGTACCCTCAAAGAAAATGTGACCGCCTGTCGGTTCCTCAAGTCTGTTAAGGCAACGGAGAAAGGTTGATTTACCCGAGCCTGAAGGACCGAGAACAACAACTACATCACCTTTAAAAATGTCAATATCAATACCTTTAAGAACCTGAATATCCTTACCGAATGATTTTTCAAGTCCTCTTACGGAGATTAATGCGTTATCTTTCACTCTTTTTCAATCTCCTTTCAAATCTTCTGAGGATGTACGAAAGCACAAGTACAATTACAAGGTAAATCAATGCAACCGTAATAAGCGGGAAGAATGCCTCGTAAGTTCTTGAACGAATCATATTACCAATATATGTGATATCTGCAAGTGCAACATAACCTGCAACCGAAGTTTCTTTGAGAAGTGTAATAATTTCATTGCCGAGTGCAGGAAGAACATTTTTAATTGCCTGCGGAAGAACGACCATTGTCATTGTCTGTCTGTTGTTAAAACCGAGTGAACGGCTTGCCTCAGTCTGACCAATGTCAACAGCCATAATACCCGAACGAACAATTTCTGCAACATAAGCGGCAGAGTTCATACCAAATGCAATGATTGCGGCAAAGATACCATTTCTTACAGATGCAAGAATAATGTAATACATAATCATCAACTGAACTACAACAGGTGTGCCTCTGATAACAGTAATGTAGATGTTGCAAATCACATTAAAGAATTTCAGAACACAATCACCGAAGCTCCTGCATTTTCTCTTGTCAAGCTGAATATCGTGAGTAGCTCTTACAAGAGCAATGACAAAACCGATAATAACACCGATAATACCTGCAAACAATGTGATTTCAAGGGTTACAAGCAAACCGCTTAAAAGCTGCTGCCATCTGTTATCTGTGATGAATGTGTTTTTAAAGCTTTCGCCGAGATTGCCGAACAAACTGCCCGACGCACTGTCGTTTACGATAATAACCTGAGTTGTGTTTGCATATGAAGTTGAAAAGTCGATATTTTTTCTTCTTTCCGGTGTGTCGGTCATACCTGCCATACCGAAATCGTCTTTGCCGGTCTGAACAGCAGTGATAACAGAATCAAATTCCATATCATCAATAACAAGTTTTTTACCGAGCTTGTCACAGATTGCTGTAGCCATCATCGGATCAAGACCGACAATTTTACCGCCTTCAACATATTCATACGGTGGAAAAGCAGCGTTCGTAGCCATATGAAGTTCACCGTCATACTTGATATCCTTAGGTGATTCATAGGGTACGGTATCAGTATTACCCTCTATGTAATAGCTTTTGATTTTGTCCAGAACACCCTCGTCTTTAAGCTCTGCAAGAGCTTTGTCGATTTTTTCGGTGAGTTCATGATTTTCCTTTGAAATGCAGATTGCATACTCCTCTTCCGCAAAAGGTTCATCAAGAATTTTTAGTCCTGCATTTGCTTTTACAAATTCCTTTGCCGGTTCACTGTCAATTACAACACAGTCGATTTTATTCTGTGTAAGAGCTACGATAGCGTCGGCACCCTTGCTGTAACGCATAACCTTGGTGCCGTCAGCCTCATAGTCAGATACAAAAGTATCGCCTGTTGTACCATTCTGAACACCTACGGACGCTCCTTTGATATCATCGGCAGTCTTAATTTCCTTAACCGATGAATCACCGCATCCGGTGAACAGAAAAACAGTGGAGAACAGCATTGAAATCAGTACCAATAAAGTAACTGTCTTTTTCATTGTTTTCCTCTTTTTCTTTCTCTTAAAATATTTATTTGCAAATCTTTATCAGATTCTTGCAACGCCTGTCTCAACAGCGGCCTTCTTAACAGCCTCAGCAACAGTTTTGCCGATTCTCTTGTCAAATGCCTCGGGAAGAATATAATCTGCATTAAGTTCTTCATCGCTCACGAGTGAAGCAATTGCAAAAGATGCGGCAACTTTCATTTCTTCGTTAATATCGCTTGCACGGCAGTCGAGAGCACCTCTGAAAATACCCGGAAAAGCAAGTACATTATTAATCTGGTTAGGAAAGTCACTTCTGCCTGTACCTACAACAGCCGCACCTGCCTTTTTAGCAATGTCAGGCATAATCTCGGGAGTCGGATTAGCCATAGCAAAAAGAATAGGATCTTTAGCCATTGACTTAACCATTTCTTCGCTTACGCAACCTGCGGCAGAAATTCCGAGAAATACATCAGCACCTTTCATTGCATCTGCAAGCGAACCCTCAAGGTGAGAAAGGTTAGTAATTTCAGCCATTTCCTGTTTAACAGCGTTAAGTCTCGGATCACCCTTGCAGATAATACCCTTACTGTCGCAAAGCGTAATGTCCTTTACACCCATATTAAGAAGGTGCTTTGCAATTGCAATACCTGCCGCACCTGCACCGTTCATAACAACCTTGATTTCGTCAAGCTTCTTGTGAACAAGCTTGAGTGAGTTGATAAGACCTGCGGCAACAATAACGGCAGTACCGTGCTGGTCATCGTGGAAAATCGGAATATCGCATTTCTCTTTGAGCTTCTTTTCAATTTCAAAGCATCTCGGAGCGGCAATATCCTCAAGATTGATTCCGCCGAATGAACCGCTGATAAGGTAAATTGCGTTTACAATTTCGTCAACATCCTTACTTCTTACGCAAATAGGAAATGCGTCAACATCGCCGAATTCCTTAAAAAGCGCACATTTGCCCTCCATAACAGGCATACCTGCCTCAGGACCTATGTCACCAAGACCGAGAACAGCTGTACCGTCGGTTACAACGGCAACAAGGTTGTTTCTTCTTGTGAGTTCAAAAGACTTGTCATAGTCCTTCTGAATTTCAAGACACGGTTCTGCAACACCCGGAGTATAGGCAAGAGAGAGGTCTTCAGCCGAGTTAATCGGAACTCTTGAAACAACTTCAATCTTACCGTTCCACTCATAGTGTTTTTTGAGTGATTCTTTTCTGATATCCATATCGGTAACTCCTTATAATTAATTCCCTCTCATTATACCCCTAAAAAGCCGTTATATCAAGTAAAAATCACAAAATTCATTTGACTTTTGTACAAAAAAGGTATAAAATAAATGTGCGAGTGTGTTGAACAGCTGCGAGCAGCTGCCGAAAGGTACTGTGCGAGGAAAGTCCGGGCTTCACAGAGCAATAATAACGGCTAACGGCCGCCGGAGGCGACTCCAGGGATAGTGCAACAGAAAATTACCGCCATTATATGGTAAGGATGGAAAGGTGAGGTAAGAGCTCACCGGAGGGCAGGAGACTGCTCTGCCGTGTAAACCCTATTTGAAGCAACACCGTGGTAGGACATTATACGCTTGCTCGGCGTGTCCTTAGGAGGTGGCATCGAGCAGATTCGGTAACGGTCTGCCAAGATAGATGGCTGTTCACGACAAAACCCGGCTTACAGACACAGTCGCATATTAAGGCACCTTTTATGGGTGCTTTAATATTATTGTCGAATTTTAGCAATTTGTACAAATATTATGCACATTTGCAATTAATTTAAAAATGCATTGCATTTATGCTGCTCTTTATTGTACTTTGCTTTATGCTGAAATCTATTGAAATTGATTTAATTTGATTAGTTTCAGTCGACTGATTCGACACATAGTAGAGTTTTGAAATTAATTTGAAAGGTGTGTAAAAATTTGAAAACAAAATCAAAAATACTCAGCGCAATATTGAGCGTGAGCATCCTGTCGGCAAGCCTATCTGCCTTTGTATCCGGTTCACTCGGTGTTCAGGCGGCAGAAAGCTCGCCAACCGTATCGGCTAATAAGTACAAACTCAAAGATAATATTCAGGACGGTGTAATTTTACATTGTTTTGACTGGACTTATAACGATATTAAGGCTGAATTGCCTAAAATTGCAAAAGCCGGATTTACAAGTATACAGACTTCTCCGGCACAGCCAAACGGAACAGGTACTTGGTATTGGTTATATCAGCCAATTTCATTCAGTATCGGAACAAATGGTGTCGGCACAAAGGCTGAACTTCAGTCGCTTTGTGATGAGGCAGAAAAGTACGGAATTAAGATTATTGTCGATGTTGTCGCTAACCATTTGAGAGGCGATCACAACAACATAGACAACGATTTAAAGCCATCCGAGTATTGGCATACCTTCGGCGGAGGTATTGACTGGAAAAACCGTTGGCAGGTAACACACGGCTCGATTGGTATGCCGGACATTGCAACCGAAAATCCATATGTTCAGCAAAAAGTCTGCAACTATGTTCAGGAACTCAAGTCGGTAGGTGTTGACGGACTTCGTTGGGACGCTGCAAAACACATTGGCGTTCCGAGCGAGGGCGACGATTTCTGGAAATCGGTAACACAGTACGGCCTTTATAACTACGGCGAAATTCTCGGTGGTCCCGATGACCGTTCGACAGGCAATGAAGACATTATGAAAGAGTATACCGATTATATTTCTGTCACAGACAGTAACTACGGTAAAGAACTCCGTGATTCGTTTAATTCGGGCAAAGCTCCTACTTCAAGCGGAAACTGGAGTGAAAAAGGCATTTCAAACGATAAGCTTCTTTATTGGGGTGAAAGCCATGATACATGGTCAAACAACAAAGACTGGGGCTTTTCAAATGAAATGAGTCAGAATGTTATTGACCGTGCCTATGCGGTTGCGGCAAGCCGTAATAAAGTTACTGCTCTTTATTTTTCCCGTCCTTCTTCAACCAACAAAGAAAGTATCAAAATGGGAGAAAAAGGCTCAACTCATTTCACCAGCAGTGAGGTTGCCCAAATCAATAAGTTCCATAATGCAATGGACGGCAAAGCCGATTACTACACAGTGTCAGACGGTTGTTCTGTAATTACCCGTAAAGACGGCGGTGCTGTTATCGTAAAAGGCAGCGGAAGCGGCGAGGTATCGGTAGAAAACGGCGGCGGTTACGCAAAACCGGGTACATACACAGACGCTGTTTCAGGCAATACATTTACAATTACATCAAGCACCATTTCAGGTACAATAGGTTCATCAGGTATTGCAGTAGTCTATGATGCCGAACCCGAAGGACCTTCAGCGTCAGTAACACCAGGTTCAACAAACTACAATACAGATGAGCTCACACTTACGCTCAATTGCAAGAATGCAAAAAATGCTCAGTATTCAATTGATGACGGTGCATTTGTAAACTACACAAACGGTCAGCAAATTACAATCGGTACAAACCTTGCTTACGATACTGTAACCACAGTAACAGTAAAAGCAAGCGACGGCAAGACAACATCCGATCCGGAAACATATACATACACAAAGGTAGACCCGAATGCCGTAAAGGTTGTTGCTTATGATAACTCATCAACCAAGTGGTCTAAGGTTAATGCATATTTCTGGAGTGATGATAATAAAGAAATGACATCGTGGCCGGGCAAGAAAATGACCGACAAGGGTAATAATATTTTTGATATTGAAGTGCCTGACGGTGCAAAATATGTAATCTTCAACAACGGTGACAGTCAGACAGATGACCTCAGGATTGCAGACGGTAATAAAATTTACAGCAACGGTTCTTGGCAGAACTATTCGACTGTAAAACCCACTCAGCCGACAACAGCTCCTTCCACGACAGTCCGTCCTACTACAACACAGCCGTCTACAACTCAGCCGGTAACAGAGCCTTCAAACAGAATTCTTATCGGTGATGTTGATTTAAACGGAACAATTACAGTCTGTGATTCAACAGAGGTTCAAAAATACATTGCTAACATATCGACTTTAAGCGATGAGGCTCTCATTGCGGCAGATGTAAACAAGGATTCTGTTATTTCTGTAAAAGACGCAACTATGATTCAGGCTTATATCGTTAAGCTTATTGTTGAAGACTCATACTGCGGTACTTACACAGAAAATGTTGTACCCACCCAGCCTACAACAAATGTCACAGAGCCAACAACCGAACCGACTTCAATTCAGACGAAGAATTATGTTTATTTCAATAATACGGAAAACTGGTCAACAGTAAATGTCTATGTATGGAGTTCAAAAGATTCTACTTATATGAGCTGGCCCGGCAAGGCTATGGAAAGTATAGGTAATAACACATACAGATTTGAACTTCCGAATGGTGCAGAATATGCTATATTCAATAACGGTTCAGCACAGACAGGTGACTTAAAAATCCCCGATGTAAATATGATTTACTCAAACGGACAGTGGAGTAAATACTCCAAGTAAAATTTAACAAGTTTATCTAAGAGCCGCCCCGCACAATCAAGCGCATTTTGCTGTTTTGATTTTTACTGTCGGGGCGGTACTGTTATTTGTTTAAATCACAATACTAAATAAACCGCCTGTAAAAAATGATTGCCCCCTAAAAGTCAGATTTTTGCTCTGATCTTTAGGGGGCGTTTCACAATCCGATTGATTTCGGAGGTTTATTTATTCGATTTTTCTATAATTTTTTCGGCACATTTAATGCCGTCAACTGCGGCGGAGATAATTCCGCCTGCATAGCCTGCACCTTCACCGCACGGATACAGTCCTTCAATAAGTACACTTTCGAGCGTATCTGTCTTTCTCATTATTCTGACGGGGGAAGAGCTTCTGCTCTCAACGCCAGTCAAAACAGCGTCACCGTCATCAAATCCGTGTAACATTTTGCCCATTTTTACAATGCCCTGAGCCATTGAAGTGCTGACATATTCAGGTAAAATCTCGTTCAGATTTGAAAACTCATAATTCGGACCGATACTTGGTTTTACATCACCAAGGTGAGTTGATTTTCTGTTATTAAGAAAATCATCAACTCTTTGTATGGGTGCATTATAATTTTCACCGCCGGCAACGAATGCTTTTGATTCAAGCTTTCTCTGCAAATACATTCCGGCAAGCGGATGGTCAGATTCATAATCATCCGGGTTTATTCCTACAAGCAACGCTGAATTTGAATTTTCGGCATTTCGTGCAAATTCACTCATACCATTGGTGCAAAGTCTGTTTTCTTCGCTTGACGCATTGACAACCTTGCCTCCCGGACACATACAAAATGTATACACACCCCGTCCGTTATCAAGGTGTGTACTCAGCTTATAATTTGCCGAGCCGAGTTTTTTATTGCCCGCAAACCTGCCGTATTGTGCCTTATCAACTTTTTGACGAAGATGTTCAATTCTTGCTCCTACCGAAAAAGGCTTTGCTTCAATCGGCAACTTTAAATCATAAAGCATTTCAAAAGTATCTCTTGCACTGTGACCGATTGCAAGAATAACATTGTCTGTTTCTATAATTTCATCGCCATTTTTGGTTTCAACAGTTATAGATTTCAGCTTGTTATCACTAAAAGCCATTGAAACAAGCTTTGTTTCAAACATAACCCTTCCGCCGAGTTCAATAATCTCGTTGCGGATATTTTTTATTGTTCCTTTTAGCATATCCGTTCCGATATGCGGCTTTGCGTTATAGAGAATTTCATCAGGTGCGCCGTGGCTTACAAATTCTTCAAGCACCTTGCGTTGTCTTATATCTTTTGTACCTGAATTCAGTTTGCCGTCAGAAAATGTTCCCGCACCGCCTTCACCAAACTGAACATTTGAAGTTATGTCAAGCTGACCGCTTGTCCAGAACCTGTTCACATCGGCAGTTCGCCTGTCAACATCACGGCCTCTTTCAATAAGAATTGGATTTGCACCGCTTCTTGCCAGAATAAGTGCCGCAAACAATCCTGCCGGACCTGCTCCGACAACAACGGGGGAGGGCGCATTGCCAAATTTCATTTGATTATATTCATACTTTCTCGCAATTTGAGCTTTACCGCACTTTTTGCAGACTTTATCCTCGTTGATATTAAGTTCAGCGTCAACGGTTGTAAGAAAGTAGATATTATCCTTTTTTCTTGCGTCAACCGATCTGCGAAAAATCTTACAGCTTTTTATGGATTTTTCTTCAATCCTCAGCTGTTGGGCAACTGCCTTGCGAACCGATTTATCATCGTAGTCAAGGCTTAAATGTATATTGTTCACTCTGATCATAAATTTTCTCCTGCAATAATTCCTCCGGCAAATGCAAAATGAAGATTAAATCCTCCGCATTCACCGCAAAGGTCAATTGCCTCACCGCATATAAAAAGATTTTTCACAATTTTACTCATCATAGTGTTTTCGTCAATCTCTTTGCCTAAAACACCGCCCAAAGCACATTGTGCGTGTGAGAAATCTTCTTTTCCGCTTACTGTAAATGACATCGATTTTATTGTTTTGCAAATTCCTGATACTTCGTCCTTTGAAAGCTTGGAACAAATCTTTGACAAATCAACTCGGCTGATTTTCAGAATTGACTGTACAATTCTCTTCTGAAAAATTCCTGTCAAAAGTTGTTCACACGGCAAATCAGAAAACAATGATATATGTTGTCTGATTATTTTAATCAGCTCATTTTCCGAATAATCGGGCAATAAATCAAGCACTATTTTGTCGTTCGGTTTAGCAAACAATGAAAGATTGAACACGCAAATTCCCGATAACGAATTTTCGGTAAATTGAATTTCGCCTGTTTCTTCCTTGATTAATCGACCATGTTCACCGTATAACTGTGCCTTGCCTGTAACTCTCAGACCTTTTAATATTTTCAGGACATCGCTTTTAACCTTAACAGGGCATAAAGCAGGGGAGAACGAAACAACCTTATGACCGAAATTTTTAAGATAATCAATTGCACTTGCGTTTCCGCCAAGCTTAGGTGCGGCTTTTGAACCGTTTGCAATCACAAGCTTGTTACATATGAAATCGTACTTTTTCTCGCTGTCATCAGACGAAATTTTAAAACCGTTTGTAACTTTTTTTATAGAATTGACATTCTGTTTTGTGAAAACATCTATTCCAAGTGTTTCAACCTGTAAGCGCAGAACGTCCAGAACAGATGCGGCGTGTTTGCTTATCGGGTAATATCTGCCCTCGTTATCGTGAAAGCTTAAAAGACCTAAATCTTTAAAAATATTCGCCATTTTATCACCGCTGAATCTTTCAAAAATTTTCTCGCTTTGCTTTTTGAAAGAACCGACATATTTATCGGGGGATATACAGTGATTTGTCAGATTACATCTGCCGTTGCCTGTTGACATCAGCTTTTTGCCTAATCTGTCATTTTTTTCGATTATTGCAATTTTCTTTGAACGGTCATGTTTCTTTGCTGTGATTGCACACATAAGTCCCGATGCACCGCCGCCGATTATAATTGCATCATATATATTTTTCTTTTCCATTTTATAAATTCACCAAAAAATAAGGGCAGCGATGTGCTGCCCAAAATTATTTACGGAGCAAAAATAAAGTTGATTCCGTTTGCAACAAGTACCGAACCGATACCCATTATAATACCTGCGATAACAACACCGCACATAACGGCTATAACGCTTTTCTTAAATCCGAGGTCAAGAATACTTGCTGCAAGTGTTCCTGTCCATGCGCCTGTGCCGGGAAGAGGAATGCCTACGAAAAGCATGAGTGCAACAAACATTCCGTTGCCTGCTTTTGCCTCAAGTTTTCTGCCGCCTTTTTCGCCTTTTTCAAGACAGAAAGAAAAGAATCTGCCGATAAACTTCTTGTCAGAACCCCAAACAAGAACCTTTCTTGCAAAGAGGTAGATAATCGGAACCGGGAGCATATTGCCTAAAATGCAGATTACATATGTCCAAAAAAGATTTAAGTCATTTGCAACCGCAACAGGCACAGCACCTCTGATTTCTACTATCGGAACCATTGAAATAAAAAATACTATTAAATACCACATATTTGCTCCTTAGAAATTATATTTTGCCAATACCTGATAAGTATAACAGATTTAAAAGTTTTTTTCAATATTTGAGCAAGATAAAATCTTCCATAATAAAGCCTTAAAATTTGATTTATTTATACATTATGATAAAAAATTATTCAAAAGTTGACATTGACTGAATAATCTGTAAAATATATTATGGAGTGATTTGATGAAAACAAATTCCTGTTCAATGCGATTTAGAATAATTATGTTTGTTTTGACCGCGTCAGTGATTGCATTTGCGTTTATTCATTCTTCAATGCCGTCAGTTGAGTCGGCACAAGAGAGTGAAAGCGTCCTTGATTTTGTCACACTAATTTTAAAATTATTCGGAATTGAGCCGAATCTTTCGGACCACATAATCAGAAAGCTTGCTCATTTTACGGAATATACCGTTCTGGGAGCATTGCTCTGTTCATGTGCGTATTCATTTGACCGAATCAAACCGATAAAATTCATACCCTACACTGTTTCAATCGGATTGTTTACCTGTTTTATTGATGAAACAATCCAACTTGGGGTTGAGGGAAGATCGGGACAGGTAAGCGATATGTGGATTGACTTTTTCGGTGTGTTGCTTGGTACGGCTGTAATGCTTGTTGCATTTTGGATTTACAGGAAGATACGAAAGATCAACTAACTATATGTATGCGAATAAGAAAGGAATCAGTATGGGAAATATGGAAAATTCAGTAAAGCCCCATGAAAACAAAATGGGAACTATGCCAATGACAAGGCTAATTCTGACAATGAGTCTGCCTGCAATTTTTTCAATGACAATTCAGGCAATGTATAATGTTGTTGACAGTATTTTTATCGGCAACTATGACGCAGACGGACTGACCGCAACTTCGCTTGCGTATCCTCTGCAAATGCTTTTGATTGCGTTTGCAGCCGGTACGGCAGTCGGTGTAAACTCGTTTGTTTCAAGAAAATTAGGTGAGAAAAATTTTGTTCAGGCAAACGACGGAGCAACTCACGGTCTTGTAACCTGTATTTTTAATTATGTAATATTTTTATTGCTCGGACTTTTTGCGGTTCGCCCGTTTATGGCAATGTACACGCAGAATGAGGCTATTGTAAATTACGGAATCCAGTATCTGACGGTTGTACTTTGCTTCTCGTTCTTTTCAATTGTACAGATTATGGTTGAAAAAACGCTTCAGGCAACAGGCAATATGATATTCCCGATGTTATCCCAGCTTTTCGGTGCAATTGTAAATATTATTTTTGACCCGCTCCTGATTTTCGGTATAGGAATTTTCCCTGAAATGGGCGTTCTCGGTGCGGCAATTGCTACTGTATTCGGTCAATTCTGCGGTATGGTTTTCTGCCTTTGCATTTTTTTCTTTAAGAATAACGAAGTTAAAGTTTCGTTCAAACATTTCAAATTGAACGGTTCCACATTGAAATCTATCTATGTTGTAGGCTTTCCGTCTGTAATTATGCAGTCAATAGGTTCCGTTATGATTATCGGACTCAATGCAATTCTTGCTGTTTCGGAGGCTGCCGTTACTGTTCTCGGTATATATTATAAATTACAGAGCTTTGTATTCATGCCTTGTTTCGGACTCAATCAGGGCGTAATGCCGATTATCGGTTATAACTACGGTGCAAGAAAGAAAAAGAGAATGTATTCCGCTTTAAAGCGCGGCATCATCATTGGCGTAATTATTATGGCGGTCGGCACAATTCTTATGTGGACAATCCCCGAACAGCTTATTGCTATGTTTGGCGGCACACAGGATATTATGGATATCGGTGTCCCTGCATTCAGAATCATCAGTCTTTGCTTTATTCCTGCCGCTGCCGGCATTATCTTTACAACACTTTTTCAGGCAGTCGGAAAGGGACTGCGCAGTCTTATTATGTCATTCTGTCGTCAGCTTGTACTCATTCTTCCGATTGCGTGGGTGCTTTCTATGGTGTTTGATTATACAGCCGTATGGTATGCTTTCCCGATTGCGGAATTTTTCTCGTTAATGCTTGCAATTGCATTTTTTGTCAACCTTACAAAAGGTGATTTCAAAAGCCTTGACCAAAAGATTGAATGACACAGTTAAATTTGTTCACCTCATTGCATATATTGCATTGAGGTGATTTTTTTGACAGAAAATAATGATAACAGAAATACCATTACATATGACGATGACTGGAAATCTGTTTCGTATTCGGAATACCCTAAGGTATCGGAGGAGCTTGATTCAGATGAGGAAGATGTGAACTCTTTATCGGCTGAAAATAGTGATGAAAAGAAAAATTCTCCGAAACAGCTTGTGATAACGATTCAGCTTGTGTGTTGTATTATTATAGCTCTTGCGGCTTTTTTGCTTAATTTATTCGGCGGTGAGGTCTATGCCGCAACACGGGAATGGTACTATTCAAACCTTGAAAAATCCGTTGTTTTTGATACGGGCGATAATAAAATAGATTTATCAAACCTGTTTACTGCAACAAGCGATGAAGTTTCGTCTGCTGAACATTGATTTTACGGTTTCGTATTTACTCGTTTGTCTTGGAGCAATATGTGTGATACTGAATATATTTTTAGGATTTCTATGTTGCGTTATGGCTGTGATTATTCATGAGTGCGGTCATCTTTTTGCAATGCTCATTTGCAAATCTCCGCCTGATAAAATCAAAATTTCGCTGTTTGAAATCAAGATTACCAACTCTTCAAGGCAGTTAAACACAACCCGTCAGAACATTTTTATAATTTTTTTCGGACCTTTAGTCAATTTCATTTGTTTTATTCTGTTTTATCTGTTATACTTATGTAATAGTGAATTTTTATTGCCGATTGCCATGGCGAACCTTTGTACGGGACTTTTTAATATGCTGCCGGTTATGTCGCTTGACGGCGGACAGCTTATGTATGTTATTCTGTGCAGAAAATTCTCGGAAAAATCAGCCGAAAGAATCATAAATATAACTGCTGTTATAATCCTTTTTCCGCTGACGGTACTCGGCTTTATGGTTTTGCTAAATTCAAAATATAATTTTTCGCTGTTGTTTGTGTGTGCTTATCTCATTGCGTCACTTTTATGTAAAAACAACAGGTACTACTGACGGAGGATTTCTATGGTCAGCAAAGAAGTTGAAAAATTACTTCTGAAAGTTCAAAAGCCGGGAAGATATGTCGGCGGTGAACTCAACGAAGTAATCAAGGATAAAAAGAAAGTAGATTGCAGATTTGCCTTCTGCTTTCCCGATACCTATGAAGTAGGTATGTCCCACCTCGGAATGAAAATTCTTTACAGCCTTATGAACGCTGTGCCGTACATTTGGTGCGAAAGAGTTTTTGCCCCATGGGTTGATATGGAAGAAGAGATGATAAAACACAATATTCCGCTTTATGCGCTTGAAAGCGGAGATCCTGTGTCCGATTTTGACTTTATCGGTTTTACTCTCCAGTATGAACTCAGCTTTACAAATATGCTCAATATGCTCAGGCTTTCGGGTGTGCCGATTAAAAGCTGTGACAGAAAAGAACTTAAAAACATAGTAGTTGCAGGCGGACCGTGTGCCTGCAATCCCGAGCCGATTGCAGATTTTGTCGATATTTTCTTCATCGGTGAGGGTGAAGAGGTTGACCTTGAGGTTATTGAACTTTTCAGAAAGTGCAGAGCCGAGGGTAAATCAAAGCAGGAGTTTCTTGAACTCTCATCTAAAATTGAGGGTGTATATGTTCCGGCACTCTATGATGTAACATATAACGAGGACGGCACAATCAAGTCATTCACTCCAAAAGGAGATGCTCCCGCTAAAATCCACAAGCGTATTATGCTTGATATGGACAAGTCGTTCTATCCTGATAATTTTGTAGTTCCGCTCGTTGAGATAGTTCATGACAGAGCGGTTCAGGAAATTTTCCGTGGCTGTATAAGAGGATGTCGTTTCTGTCAGGCAGGTATGATTTACCGTCCCGTCCGTGAAAAATCTCCCGAAACTATAAATAAACAATGCAGAGCATTATGTGATAACACGGGTTACGATGAAGTTTCGCTATCTTCACTCAGTTCAAGTGACTACAGTCAGATTGTACCGTTGCTTGACAAGCTAAATGAGTGGAGCAAAGACGAAAAAGTCAGCATTTCACTTCCGTCACTGCGTGTTGACGGCTTTACAGATGACATTATGAATAAGATTAAAACCGTACGCAAGAGCGGACTTACCTTTGCTCCGGAGGCAGGCAGTCAGCGTATGCGTGATGTTATCAATAAAAATGTTCGTGAAGATGAACTTTTGCAGACTTGCACAACTGCATTTGCAGGCGGCTGGACTACGGTAAAACTCTATTTTATGATTGGTCTGCCTACCGAAACAATGGACGATGTCGCCGCAATTGCCGGCCTTGGTCAGTCTGTAGTTGATGCATATTACAAATGTCCCGAAAAGCCAAAGGGCAAGTCGGTGCGTGTAACCGTGTCTGCATCCTCTTTTGTACCAAAACCGTTCACCCCGTTTCAATGGGAACCGCAGGATACAATCCCTGTTCTTCATGAAAAGCAACAGCACATCAAGGACAGTATTACAACAAGAAAAATTCAGTTTAACTATCACGATGCCGATACAAGCTACCTTGAAGCAGTATTTGCAAGGGGTGACAGAAAACTTTGTAAGGTTATGGAGCTTGCATGTGAAAGAGGTTTTCATTTTGACGGTTGGAATGATTGTTTCAGCCTTGAAAAGTGGCTTGAACTCTTTGATGAATGCGGTGTTGATCCGTCATTTTATGCAAACAGACACAGAAGTTTTGATGAAATTCTTCCGTGGGATCATATTGACTACGGTGTAACTAAGGATTTCCTTATTAGAGAATGTAAAAAAGCGTACGCAGATACAACAACACCGCATTGCAGACTGAAATGCAATAACTGCGGTGCGGCTAAATACGGAAAGGGTGTGTGTTTTGAAAAGCGTAAGAATATGGTTTAAAAAAGATTTTGAATGTCGCTATATTTCGCACCTTGATCTCAATCGATGTATGCTCCGTGCATTGCACAAGAGCAAAATCCCTATCTGGCATACAGAAGGATTTAACCCGCATCCGTTTGCAACATTTCCGTTGCCGCTTTCGCTTGGTTTCAGAGGTATAAACGAATGTATGGATGTCAAGCTTGAGGATGAAAGCTTTCCGTTTGAAGAAATCATCTCAAGGCTTAACGGATGCCTGCCGAGAGGACTTCGTGTGTTTGATGTAACGGAACCCGTTATGAAAGCCGGAAAGATTGCTTTTGCATCATTTACAATCAAGATTTCCTGTGACGGTGAAAACTCCCGTACAGTATGCGAACAACTCAAAGAACTGCTGACAAGCGAAAGTATTGAAATTGAAAAGAAATCTAAAAAAGGCATAAAAACTGTTGACATAAAACAGGGTATAAAGAGCTTTGAAGTAACCGAGAAGTTCGACTTTGCAGAACTTGATGTTGTTTTGTCGGCAGGCAGTTCAGATAATGTGAATCCGAATCTGCTTGTATCGGCTTTTGAAAACCGTTTTTTGGTCTCCTGTGATATCGACATCACAAGAAATGACCTCTACAACGCAGATATGGAATTGTTTAGATAGGTGAATATATGTTTGAATTTACAATACGAGAAAATGATTTTTTAAACGGATTTTTGGATTTATTGAGTGAATATGTAAATAAGTCGTATAAGTTCACCATGACGTACCTGACAAGCCCTCTTTTGTCAGATGTGCGTGAGAGCGAAAGACTTGTTTTGCTTGTAGTCAACAAGTCTGTTTTTCAAAATATGTACAGTTTCATCAAGCTGAATGACAGCAATATGCAGTTTGCATCATTTTCCTGTCTTGAAACAGCCGTGAACTCAATGCGACTTTACAATGTCCTTGCTACAAATCCGGATTATATGCACGAATATATTACCGGCGGAAACTTTTCGCTTGAAGTATGTGAAAATGAAATTTTAGAAAAACAAAAAAAATACAAGAAAGGTGAAGAGGAGTTCTCGCTCCGTGAGTTTGCAACCGGACTTGGCAAATTCAATTCTTTTGAATTGAAAAATGCAGCTGTTGCGTCACAGCTTGTTGACGGCAATATCTTTCTCGGACTTTCCTGCGGCAATGAACTCGGAGAGGATTTGCAGGATGAAGTCAGAAAGAGCATGATTGGTGCATACCTTTCACTTTCAAAGCACAATAAAATGTTTTTTAACGGCGGTATAGATGATACTCTTGAAGAGCTTGAGGACAAGCTCTATGCAAAGTTTCTTGAATATATCAGAAAGTTCTCATAATCTTTTTAAACTTTCACATTACTTTACACAAGCGTTCAATTTTCTGTCACATAAGACAGTTATTATATGATTGTAAGTTAAAGATAAACAAAAAAACACTTTAACTTCACATAGATAATGCTTACAAGAACTTTTCATAGATTTCCTCTCTAATATGTCGAAAGACACAAAGGTCGGCTTTTCTGCCGACCTTTTTAATTTATCAGGTGTTTTATTATGAATTACTACTCCCTTAATAAGTATCTCAAAAATACATTCGGTGAAAAGGTGTACAAAATTTCGCTGAATGGTAATATGACCTGTCCGAATCGTGACGGAACCCTCGGAACAAGGGGCTGTATTTTTTGCAGCAGGGGAGGCTCCGGAGAATTTGCCTCCGATGCACTTCTTCCTGTTCACGGACAAATCGATCAGGCTAAACTGCGAATAAAAAAGAAATCCGACTGTAAAAAGTTTATTGCATACTTTCAGCCGTTCACAAATACCTATGCGCCTGTTGAATATCTTGAAAAAATATTTACAGATGCAATTTCAGAACCCGACATTGTTGCCCTTTCAATCGCAACCCGTCCCGATTGCCTGGGAAATAATGTGTTAGGTCTTCTTGAAAAACTAAATAAGATAAAACCTGTCTGGGTAGAACTCGGATTGCAGACAATTCACGAAAAATCGGCAGATTATATAAGAAGAATGTATCCGCTATCCGTTTATGACTCAGCTACAGAAAATCTTCATAAAATCGGAATCAATGTAATTACACACATTATTTTGGGACTTCCGAACGAATCTAAAGAAATGATGCTTGAATCTGTAAAATATGCAGGCAGTAAAACCGACGGAATCAAACTGCAGTTGTTGCATGTTTTAAAAAACACAGACTTGTGTGATGACTATGAAAGCGGAAAATTTGATGTGCTTTCAATGGAAGATTATATTGATATTCTTTGCGATTGCGTTGAAGTGTTGCCTGAAAATGTTGTAATTCACCGTTTAACAGGTGACGGGGATAAAAAACTGCTCGTTGCACCCATGTGGAGTGCAGATAAAAAGCGTGTTTTAAACTCAATCAACCGTGAATTTGCAAAGCGTGATATCACGCAGGGAAGAAAGGCAAAGTAAAAGACTTCCGAATCAATCATCGGAAGTCTTGTTTTCAAGAGTATTGTCGTTGTGATTTTTCTCTTTTTCAGCTTTCTTCTGAGCTGATTTTTTACCGATTGCATATGCAACAGCCAATATAGCCAAGCATCCCGCAGTTATGCCCATGCCGGCAAGGAAAAATTTTATTTGCCTATCTTTAATGGGATTGTAATCAATATATTCGTCATCTGAGGCATTAACAGTTGTAGGCTCGGTCGGGTGTTTACTTTTACCGCCCTTTCCTGTAGCTTGCGTGCTGTTTTTATTGCTTGACGAGGAACTTCCGCCGCTAACCGTTCCCGACGCATTTTTATATATTCTGATACACGATGCAGTGCAACTTCCAACATCCATAAAGTTCACATCGGAATCAACACATTGATTCACCGTGTAGTCAATATACGCAGTACCTTCTTTTATTGTTTTGAAATCAAGCGTTAAGACATCGCTTCCGCCCGAAATATTCTGCCCTTCAGAATTAAGAAAAACAACTTTAACCTTGCCGCTTTTCTTGTTGACCTGAATTTTTGAGCCGTTATTCACTGCTTTAACCTTTCTGAATTCGATATAATCGGCATCATATGTAAATTCAAATGTTGCGGCAGAAAGTCGATTGCCGGAATTTGCGGAAAGTGCAACACTGAACAGTCTGTTCGGCTTCATATCTGCATTCTGCATTTCAAAACTTACGCTTGCAGTTGCAAATGCACTTGTTAAAGATATTTGAAATAAAGCTACCAAAATTAAAATAATAGAAAATAGTTTTTTCATAGTTCGCCACATAAAATTAAAATATTTCAAAATCTCACTTGATTTTTCTGATTTCATTTGATATAATAAACAGGTCGTTTGGAGAGATGTCCGAGCTGGCCGAAGGAGCATGATTGGAAATCATGTATACGGTGAACACCGTATCAGGGGTTCGAATCCCCTTCTCTCCGCCACAAACGCTGAACTTTATTTTAGGTTCAGCGTTATTTTTTTGACCTGTTTTTCTTAATAAAAGGTGTTGTTTTTCATATATATAATTGTATCGTATGGCAAGATTTGTTGTCAACGGATTTGCGGTGAAGAGTTAGCACATACCGTGCATTTACGGTCATTTTTAATAATTTTTTAGCATTTCATATGACATAACCATTCAGCTTTCGGTTATTTATTCAAAAAACTGCCACTAAACCTTTACAAACCCTACAAGATATTGTATTATATTAGTAATTATAAATTACCATGGGGTGTTATGTATGAAACCAAAATATAAAAGAGTATTATTAAAACTTTCAGGCGAATCACTTGCAGGCGAAATGAAACACGGAATTGATTTTGAAACTGTTCTCAAAATCTGCAAGCCTATTAAAGAATGTGTTGACGCAGGCGTAGAAGTCGGCATCGTAGTAGGCGGCGGTAACTTCTGGCGTGGCAGAAGTTCTGGCGAAATGGACAGAACAAGAGCCGACCATATGGGTATGCTTGCAACAACAATCAATGCACTCGGTGTTTGTGATGCACTCGAACAGCTTGGAGTTAATGTTCGTGTTCAGACAGCTATCGCTATGCATCAGATTGCAGAGCCGTACATCAGAAACAAAGCAGTTCTTCACCTTCAGAAGGGCAGAGTAGTAGTATTCGGTTGCGGAACTGGCAACCCGTTCTTCAGCACAGACACAGCAGCGGCTCTTCGTGCGGCAGAAATTGAGGCTGATATCGTAATGAAGGCTACTATGGTTGACGGTGTATATGACAGCGATCCAAAGAAAAACCCGAATGCAAAGAAGTACGATACAATTTCTTTCCATGATGTTCTTAACAAGGATCTCGCTGTTATGGACAGCACAGCGGCATCGCTTTGCAAGGACAATAATCTTCCGATTCTTGTATTCAGTATTGAAGATCCCGAAAATATCTACAAAGCTGTATGCGGTGAAAACATCGGTACAATCGTAACAGCCAACAATTAATTTGAATTTTTTACTGACTTTTTAACAATAATTATTACACAGGAGGCATAAATATGCAGACACAGTTAAAAAAAGCCGGCGAAAGTATGGACAGACGACTTGAGCATATGCGCACGGAATTTTCAGAAATCAGAGCAGGCAGAGCAAATCCCGCAGTTCTTGATAAGGTAAAGGTTGACTATTACGGCGCACCCACACCCGTAAATCAGCTTGCCGCAGTATCTGTTACAGAGGCAAGAACTCTTACCATTCAGCCATGGGATGCGTCTGTATTAAGACAGATTGAAAAGGCTATCCAGACTTCCGATATCGGCATCAACCCACAGAATGATGGTAAGATTATTCGTCTTATTTTCCCGCCTCTCACAGAGGACAGAAGAAAAGAAATCGTAAAAGATGTTCAGAAGATTGCTGAGGAAACAAAGATTCAGATTCGTAATGTCCGCCGTGAACTTATCGACAAGCTTAAAGCTATGAAGAAGGACGGCGAGCTTACAGAGGACGATCTCAAGCAGGGCGAAAAGAAAGCTCAGGATCTTACAGATAAGTATGTCAAAGAAGTTGAGAGCGTTTCTGCAGTAAAGCAGAAAGAAATTTTGGAGATGTAATATGGCTTTTTTCTCAAAGAAAAAAGATGAGCAGATTGAGGTTACAGACCTCAATCTGCCTTCACATATCGGAATTATTATGGACGGCAACGGCCGTTGGGCAAAGAAAAGAGGACTTCCGAGAAAAGCAGGTCACCGTCAGGGTGCTAAAACTTTCAGAACAATAACAAGATACTGTTCCGATATCGGAATAAAGTACCTTACCGTATATGCTTTTTCAACTGAAAACTGGAAAAGACCGCAGGAGGAAGTTGATGCACTAATGTCGCTCTTTAAATCATATCTTAATGAAGCGCTTGAAGATTTTAAGGATGACAGTATTGTGGTAAAATTCATCGGTGACAAGTCGGGTTTTAACGATGAACTTCGTGAGCTTATGATTGAAAACGAGGAGAGTTCAAAAGACCGTGACGGTATGGTTCTCAATATAGCTATGAATTACGGCAGTCGTGATGAAATTGTCAGAGCCGTCAGAAACATTTCCGAAGATGTCAAAAACGGAAAAATTTCTTCCGATGACATAACAGAAAATCTTTTTTCAAATTATCTTTATACCGCAGGTCAGCCCGATCCCGACCTTATTATCAGACCGAGCGGTGAATACAGAATTTCAAATTTCCTTTTGTGGCAGTCAGCCTACACGGAATTTGTTATAATGAACAAGCTTTGGCCTGATTTTCAGAAATCGGACCTTGACGAAGCGTTAAAAATATACTCCTCCAGAAACAGAAGATACGGTGGAGTCTGATGAGAGTTGATATAAAATGAAATCCCTCAAGCCACGGCTGCTGACAGCCGTAATAGGAATACCAATACTGCTGATCGTTCTGTTTGTTTCGGAACTTTGGCACCCATTTGTAGGCATAGTCATAGGAGTATTATCGGCATTTATGACAGGTGAGTACCTTCATGCAAGAAAGATGCTTTATAAATTTCACCTTTCAATACCTTGTATGCTGTTTACTTTTCTGCTTTCGGTTTTAGTTACGACAAAGTATCTGTATGTTTTGATTTTTGCTTTTATACTGACAGTCTTTGCCGTAATGATTTTTAAACACGAAAAGACAAACTATGCCGATGTTGCATATTCAGTGTTCGGAACTTTTTTAATTTCTTTTGGAATGAGTGCCGTACCGATTGCCTGCGCATCATCTGTATCAATTACTTTCTGCTATATATGTATTTTCGCATTACCGTGGATGGCAGACGCAGGCGGCTTTTTTATCGGAGCATCGTTCGGCAAGCACAAACTTTGCCCGAAAATCAGCCCTAAAAAGACTGTTGAGGGCGCAATCGGCGGAATACTTTTCTGTGACCTCACAGCAGTAATTATCGGACTTGTGTTCAAATTTTTGGTTATGCCGGACGCTAACATTAATTTCTGGGCATTGATTCTTCTCGGTGTAATTGACGCTCCTGTTTCAATTCTCGGTGATTTGAGCTTTTCACTCATCAAAAGAAATTACGGAATCAAGGACTACGGTTCAATTTTCCCCGGTCACGGCGGAATGCTTGACAGGTTTGACAGCATAATATTTACTGCCCCTGTTCTTGTGGCAATCAATCAATTCATACCTTTCATAACAGTGGGGTAAACTAAAATGGTAAATTCACTTTCAATTCTCGGATCGACGGGTTCAATCGGAACTCAGACGCTTGATGTTGCAGATAAACTTAATTTAAAAGTTTCCGCACTCACGGCGTCAACGAATATAAAGCTGCTTGAAGAACAGGTAAGAAAATACAAACCTGAACTTGCAGTAGTTTTTAACGAAGAAAAAGCCAAAGAATTCAAAGATAATATAAAAGATACAAACACCCGTGTTTTAAGCGGTATGGACGGACTTATTGAGGCGGCAACGCTTGAGAATGCCGACCTTGTTGTAAATTCGGTTGTCGGAATGGTAGGCTTAAAGCCTACACTTGCAGCGGCAAACGCTAAAAAAGATATTGCTTTTGCAAACAAGGAAACGCTTGTAACAGGTGGTAAGCTTGTATGTGATGCGGTAAAGGAGAACGGTGTAAAGCTTCTTCCCGTTGACAGTGAACATTCCGCTATCTTCCAATGTCTGCAGGGAATGCCAGAAAAGAAAATGCTTAAAAAGCTCATTCTTACAGCATCCGGCGGCCCGTTCTTTGGCAAAACAGTCGAAGACTTAAAGAATGTAACAGTTAATGAGGCTCTCAATCATCCAAATTGGAGTATGGGTGCAAAAATAACCATCGACTCTGCTACAATGATGAACAAAGGTCTTGAAATCATTGAGGCGAGATGGCTTTTTGATGTTCAGCCCGAAAACATTGATGTTGTTGTTCATCGTGAAAGTATCATACATTCTCTCATAGAATATGTAGATAATTCCGTAATTGCACAGCTTGGACTCCCCAATATGAGGATTCCGATACAGTACGCAATTACATACCCGGAAAGATATGAGTCACCTGTTGGTGAATTAAGTCTTGCTCAAATCGGCAAAATGACTTTCTTTGAACCTGACTATGATACTTTCAAATGTCTGAGAGCTTGTAAAAAAGCTCTTTCGCTCGGAGGCGTTGCAACAGCAATTGCCAACGGTGCTAATGAGGAGGCTAACCGACTTTTCAGAGAAGGTAAAATCACTTTTCTTGAAATCGGCGACCTTGTTATGGGTGCAATTGATAACATAGACAATTTTGAGCCTACATGCGTTGATGATGTATTGAAGGCGGATAAACTTGCAAGAGAGTATGTACTCTCTATGCTATAATTTGCGGTAATATTTTTCATTGCTGTCTTTGCGGCAGCAATGAATATTTTGGAGTTGATTTATTTTAATGCAAATTTTAACAGTTGCGGCTCTCATTGTAATAGGAATATTACTTTTTGAGCTTATAATTTTTTCTCATGAATTTGGTCATTTTATTACCGCAAAGCTTTCGGGTGTAAAGGTAAATGAGTTTGCACTTGGTATGGGACCGAAAATAATCAGTTTTGTAAAAGGTGAAACAAGGTACTCGCTTCGCCTTTTTCCTATAGGCGGTTACTGCGCCATGGAAGGAGAGGATGAAGACAGTGAAGAAAAAGGTGCTTTTAATAACGCAAAAGTATGGAAGAGAATGATTATCATAATCGCAGGTGCGGTTATGAATATTCTTCTCGGCTTTGTTATGATGTTTGCCTTTACCGTTCAGGCTGACAGCTACAGTTCAACTACAATATCTCAGTTTCAACCCAATGCATTTACTGCAAACACAGGTTTACAAACAGGGGATAAGATTGTTGAAGTGAACGGTTATTCAATTTGGAATTCACGAGATTTGCAGTTTGCAATCTCAACTCTTCCATATGAAACAGTAGAAGGCAATACACTTGAGGTATACAAAGAAAGAGCAACATCTGCCGCTTGCGGTGTATATAATAAGTATGCAAAAGACGAGTCTCTTTCAAAGGATGAACTTCAAAAATACTACAATGCTCTTTCTGAGGGTTGTTCAAAAATAAATAAGGCTGCAAGCAAAGACGAGGCTAAAAAACTTCTTGACGAAACTTGCAAGTCAATTTATGCACTTGACAAATCATATGATATGTCAAAGTATAAAACACCCGAAATAGACACAACTACATCAAGACCGAGATTCATGGGTGATGTAAAAGTTGTTCGTGACGGCAAAGAAATAACACTTGAAAATGTACAGTTTTTCACCTATTACGCTGATGAAGATGCCGAAAAGGAAAACAAACCTACCGTAGCATTTGACTTTGCCGTTGAACCGATTGAGAAAAATATCGGTACTGTTCTCGGTGAAACATTCACACAGACCTGTTCAATGGCAAAAACCGTGTGGACATCTTTGGTGTGGCTTGTTCAGGGCAGATTTACATTCAACGATATGTCAGGTCCTGTTGGTATTGCTACAGCTGTCACTCAGGTTGCATCAATGGGACTTCAAACAGGCTTCGGAGATGCAGTCAATAACATTCTTTTTGTAATGATACTCATTACGGTAAACCTCGGAATTGTAAATATGTTGCCGTTCCCGGCGCTTGACGGCGGAAGATTCTTATTTTTGCTGATTGAATGGATATTCAAAAAGCCGATTCCGAGAAAGGCAGAACAGATTGTAAATACAGTCGGTCTTGTTCTGTTGCTTGCATTTATGCTTATTATTTCGGTGAAAGATGTGTTCCAGCTTGTAACGGGAACATTCCCCGGAATGTAGACAAACGGAGGAAATTTTATGGGAAGTAAAATTCAGGTAACTGCCGGCAATGTAAAAATCGGCGGCGGTGCTAAAGTAAGCGTTCAGTCAATGCTCAACATTCCCTCAACCGATATTGAGGGTTCTGTAAGACAGGCAAGAGAGCTTGAAGAGGCCGGTTGCGAAATTATTCGTGCAGCTATTCCTAATAAAGATGCAGTAAAGCTTATTCCTGCCCTCAAAGAGGCTGTAAGCGTCCCGATTGTAGCCGATATCCATTTTGACTATAAGCTTGCGCTTGAGGCATGTGCGGCAGGCATCGACAAAATCCGTATCAATCCGGGTAACATCGGATCAGACGATAGGGTAAAGGCGGTGGCAGACGCTTGCCGACAGCGTGGCATTCCGATAAGAATCGGTGTTAATTCAGGTTCGCTTGAAAAGGAAATCCTTGCAAAATACGGTCATCCCACACCTGAGGCACTTTGCGACAGTGCCTTGTACCATGCATCACTTCTTGAAAAGTTTGATTTCAACGATATTGTTCTTTCAATGAAAAGTTCAACCGTTTCTACTATGATTAAAGCCTATGAGCTTGCCGCAGAAAGGTGTGACTATCCGCTTCACCTCGGTGTTACAGAGGCGGGAACAGAAAGAATGGGTATTATCAAATCTTCTGCCGGAATCGGTGCATTACTGCTCCATGGTATCGGTGATACAATCAGAGTTTCACTCACAGCCGATCCTGTAAAGGAAGTTTATGCCGCTCACGATATCCTCAAGGCTCTTGATATTGAGAAAGACGGAGTTCAATTTGTTTCATGTCCGTCTTGCGGAAGAACAAGGATTGACCTTGTGAAGATTGCAAACGAGGTTGAAGATAAGCTCAGAAACTGCAAAAAGAATATCAAAGTAGCGGTAATGGGTTGCGTTGTAAACGGTCCCGGAGAGGCAAGAGAAGCTGATATCGGCATCGCAGGCGGTGACGGTTGCGGGCTTGTATTCAAAAAAGGCGAAATTCTTCGCAAAGTTCCGGAAGATAAACTCGTTGACGCACTTTTGGAAGAAGTAGAAAAATTATAACTCTATCAGCAGTCAAAATACATTTGCTGTAATATGACAGAAGGACATATATGAAAACATTAGGAGAAGTCTTTGACTCCCAATTCGGCATTAAACTGCCGCAACAGATTTCACAGGGAGAACTGACACAACTTAATATTAACAAACAAGCCCGTTTGATTACTTTAGCAGTAAAATTCAACGGGCTCGTTGAGCGTAATACGCTTTTTGACACGGAAAAGCTGATTACAAAGACACTTGCGTATCATACTGTAATAAAACCGCATTTTCCGACAGAGTTGTTTTCTGCTGATTATTTTCCTCAGCTATACGCAGCCGTAAGGCGAGATATTCCGAGTATTAACGGAACTCTCAACAATGCTGAGGTTAGGTTTGAAAACAATACGCTTACGATAAATCTTCTTAACGGCGGAAAAACTCTCCTTGACAGTAAAGGCTTTGACAAAGCACTTATAAAGCTCATTTCGGAAGAATTCAATCTTTACATTTCCGTTAATTATACCGGAACCTTTGAGGTTGAAGAAAACAGCGAAGAATACAAAGCCGCTATTCAGGATGCTCAGGAGAAAATCAACCGAGAAAATCTTCAGAAAGCCGCTGAATTCTATCAGGAAGAGGTTGAAACAGCAGAGAAAAGAGAAGAAAAACACGCTGAAAACACTACTGTGGAAATTGAAGTTCGTGAGGGCAAGTTTGCAACACCGCAGATTATTCAGTCCTCAATCCGTCCGTTATACGGTCGTTCAATCAGGGGAAAAATGATTCCCATTTCTTCAATCTCAGGTGATTCGGGAAGAATTGTGGTGTGGGGCGATGTATTTGATATTGAAAAGAAAGTTACTAAAAGCGGTGACAAAAATATTTTCACTATCGACATAACCGATTATACCGGTTCAACAACAGCTAAAGTATTCAATTCAATCAAGGAATCAGCCGTAATTGATAATATCAAAAAAGGCGATACAATCGTTGTTCAGGGTGATGTTGAGTACGATAAATATGCAGGCGAACTTGTTGTAAATGCCCGTTCAATCGGTACGGCTCAAAAAGTAAAAGTAGTTGATAATGCCGAAAAAAAGCGTGTTGAACTCCATATGCATACAAATATGTCGCAGATGGATGCTGTAACATCGGCAGGTGACCTTGTAAACCGTGCTTATCAGTGGGGACACAAAGCCGTTGCAATTACTGACCACGGTGTCGCACAGGCTTTTCCCGACGCAATGAAAGCTGCAGATAAAATCAACAAAGACGAAGAGAAAATTAAAATCATCTACGGTGTTGAGGCATACTTTATGGATGACCTTGTAGAGTCTGTAAAAGGTGATGCCGACACAGGTTTTGACGGCACATTCATCTGCTTTGATATAGAAACAACAGGCCTTTCAGCCGCCCGTGACAAGATTACCGAAATCGGCGCAGTCAAGGTTGAAAACGGTGTCATCACCGATACTTTTTCAACCTTTGCAAATCCCAAAATGCCGATTCCGCAGAAAATCACTCAGCTTACAGGCATTACCGATGATATGGTAAAGGATGCTCCGTCTCAGAGCGAGGCGGTCGGTGCATTTCTTGAATTTGCCGGTGACAATGTGCTTGTTGCTCACAATGCTCCCTTTGATACATCCTTCATAGCAAAAGCCTGTGAAGATATGGGCAGGGAATATAACTATACTTCAATCGACACGGTTGCAATATCAAGAGCGATCCTTACAGATATCAAGAACTGCAAGCTTGATACGGTTGCAAAATTTTTAAGGCTCGGCGACTTCAATCATCATAGAGCAACCGATGATGCCGAAATGCTTGCGAGAATTTTTATAAATCTCTGTCAGCGACTTACAGATGATTACGGTATAACAAAAACAAACGACATTAATACAAAGATAGCAGGCGGAGATTTTAAAAAACTTCCGACCTATCATCAGATTATTCTTGTAAAGAATAAAATAGGTCTTAAAAATCTTTACAGACTTATTTCTTACAGTCATCTTAATTATTTCTATAAAAAGCCGAGAATTCCGAAAAGCGAGCTTGTGAAGTACAGAGAGGGACTCATAATCGGCTCAGCTTGTTGTGCAGGTCAGCTTTATATGGCAATTCTCGAGGGCAAGCCGTGGGGCGAACTCAAACAGATTGCGTCATTCTATGATTATCTTGAAATTCAGCCTGCAGGCAACAACAGCTTTATGATTCGTGACGGCAGATTTAATTCTGTTGACGAACTTCATGAAATTGACCGTACAATAATTAAGCTTGCAAAAGAACTCGGCAAGCCTGTATGTGCAACCTGTGATGTCCACTTTATGGATCCGACAGATTCCGAATTCAGAAAAATTCTTATGGCAGGTCAGGGTTTTAAAGATGCCGAACAGCAAGCTCCGCTTTATTTCAGAACAACTGCTGAAATGCTCAAGGAATTTGAATGGCTCGGCAAGGATAAAGCCTATGAGTATGTAGTAGAAAATCCCAATAAAATCGCCGATATGTGCGAATATGTCAGACCTATTCCAAAGGGTACATTCCCGCCTAACATTGAGGGCGCACAGGAACAGCTTATTGATATTACATGGAAAAGAGCAAAAGAGAAATACGGTGATCCATTGCCTGAAATCGTAAAGGCAAGACTTGACAAGGAACTTAATTCAATCACAACCTACGGATTCTCTGTACTTTATATGACTGCTCAAAAGCTTGTTGCAGACAGTGAGGCACACGGATATCTTGTCGGTTCACGAGGATCGGTAGGTTCTTCTTTCGTAGCTACTATGTCCGGTATTTCGGAGGTTAATCCGCTTTGTCCGCACTATGTATGTCCAAACTGCAAACACAGCGAGTTTATAACAGACGGCAGTTACGGCTCAGGCTTTGATATGCCCCCAAAAAACTGTCCTGAATGCGGCACTCTTATGGATCAGGACGGTCACGAAATTCCGTTTGAAACATTTCTTGGCTTTAAAGGCGACAAAGTGCCTGATATCGACCTTAACTTCAGCGGTGAGTATCAGTCAAAATCTCACCGTTACACGGAAGAGCTCTTCGGTAAGAATAATGTGTTCAAAGCGGGAACAATTTCTACCGTAGCCGAAAAAACAGCACTCGGCTTCGTTAAGAAGTTTGCACAGGAGCGAGGTCTTGTAATGCACAAGGCTGAGGAAAAGCGTCTTGCAATCGGTTGTACGGGTGTTAAGAGAACCACAGGTCAGCACCCCGGCGGTATGGTTGTTGTGCCGAGAACAAACGATGTTTACGATTTCTGCCCTGTTCAGCATCCTGCAAATGATGTGAACTCAGATAACATTACAACCCACTTCGACTTCCATTCAATTCATGATACAATCACAAAACTTGATGAGCTTGGACACGATGTTCCGACAATCTATCATTATCTTGAGCTCTACACAGGTATCCCCGTAATGAAGGTTTCGATGAGCGATCCCGAGGTTATGTCGCTGTTTACTTCTCCGAAAGCACTCGGAGTTACTGAGGAGGATATCGACTCAAAAACCGGTACATTCAGCCTTCCTGAATGCGGTACTGCCTTCGTAAGAGGAATGCTCATTGAGGCACAGCCCAAAACCTTTACCGACCTTTTGCAGATTGCAGGCCTTTCGCACGGTACCGATGTATGGCTCGGAAACGCTCAGGAACTTATTCATAACGGAACCTGTACAATTTCGGAAGTAATCGGTACTCGTGACTCGATTATGACTTATCTTATGCACAAAGGTCTTGAACCGGGCATGGCATTCAAAATAATGGAGATTGTCCGTAAAGGTAACGCAACAAAACTTCTTACGGAAGAACACTTCAAGGCTATGCGTGAACACAATGTTCCCGAATGGTATATTGATTCATGTATGAAAATTAAGTATATGTTCCCGAAAGCCCATGCCGCAGCCTATATGATTGCAACGCTCAGACTCGGTTGGTACAAGGTTCACAAGCCCGTTGAATATTATGCGGCATACTTTACCGTACGAAGTGAAAATCTTGACGGTGCAATTGCCATGCAGGGACATCAGGCTGTCCGTGACAAGATGAACAACATAAAACAAAAACAGAGTGTTCACGAAGCAACAGCCAAGGATGAAGCAGAGTTCCAGACTTTGCAGATTGTCAACGAAATGATGGCAAGAAAAATTGAATTTCTTCCTGTTGACATCTACAAATCCGAGGCTAAAATGTTCAAGGTAGAGGACGGAAAAATCAGACTTCCATTTTCATCCTTACCCGGTGTAGGCGGCGCCGCCGCAGATTCACTCGCAGAAACGGGCAAGCACACAGAATATCTTTCAATTGAAGATATGCAGATAAAAACAAAGGTTACTAAGGCTGTTATTGAAACACTGAAAGATGTCGGAGTTCTCAAGGATTTGCCTGAAAGCTCACAGATGTCATTATTTTAAGGAGTTGTCTAAATGAAAAAACTGCTTTCGCTAAAAACTTTGCTGATTTGCATTTCATTTACAGTGTTTCTTTTACTTGTAAAAGATAATATGAATGTTGTGTGGTCGGCAATCGGTTGGATAACAGGCATAATCACTCCGTTTGCAATCGGGTTCCTTTTTGCTTACATCCTTAACTATCCGTACAAATTTTTCTACTCCAAAGTTTTCGGCAGAATGGGGCGAAAGCGAAAATTCCTTGCTAACTTCAGAAAACCCCTTGCACTTATTATAACCTATGCAATTGTAGTAGCAATTTTTGTCGTTATAATCTCAATTGTAGTTCCGCAGATTGCAGCCAGCCTGTTCAGTCTTATTAACAGCCTGCCGCAGTATGCAGGCGTACTTTCTGACATGACAAAAACAGTGGTGCATTGGATTAACCATACATTCAGTATGGAAATTGACGCAAGTGAAGTAATAAACAACTTCTTCAAGTATATTACAAACTTTATTTCGGCAGGCAATATCACCAGTTTTCTCGGCAACTCTACAAATGCAGTATTCAGCGCAATTATGTCTACGTGTAACGGTGTGTATAACTTCCTGCTCGGAATCGTTATTTCAGTTTACTTCCTTGCCGCAAAGGAAACACTTTGTCGTCAGATAAAAAAGCTTGCTGTTGCTTTTATTCCGATAAAGTATCTTCCTAAGATTTATGAAATTGTCGATATTACAGATACAAAATGCGGTCGTTTTCTCGTTGGCGATATCATTGATGCGGCTTTTCTTGGTGTTCTCACATTCATTACAATGTCAATTTGTCAATTACCGTACGCACCGCTTATTGCGGTTCTTATCGGTGTGACGAATATTATTCCGTTCTTTGGTCCGTTCATCGGTGCAATTCCGAGTGCTTTTATCCTCTTGCTTATTGATCCGATTTACATGATTATTTTCATAATCATTATAGTTATAATTCAGCAGCTTGACGGCAATCTTTTCAAGCCGAAGATTATCGGCAGTCAGGTCGGTCTTTCAAGCTTCTGGGTACTGTTCAGCGTAATTGTCGGCGGAGGAATGTTCGGTGTGCTCGGTCTTATACTCGGAACTCCAATCTATGCCGTAATCTATGCTCTTGTCGGCAAGAGAGTTAAAAACAAAATTGACTCAAAGGGAAGAATAGCTCAGGAGGCTCTTGACTTTGAGGTGCTTAACTATACCAAAATTGCCGCAGAGCAGAAAAAACTTCGTGAAGAAAAAGAAATGCAGCAAAGAGAAAAATTTATGAAATTCATCAACCGTAACAAAACAAATGATGAAGACGAATCCTCAGATAATACAAATGAATAATCGTAAAATTTTCGTTTCATCTTAATAGTGTTGACAAATCAAGTTTAGTGTGTTAGTATATTACCGTATTAACACACTAAAGCGTTGAGAGGTAATTATGAAAAAGAATTTAAAAATGACTCCCGAGGGAACAAAGGACTTTTTGTTCGCCGAATGTTCCGCTATGGATTATATCTGCACAAGCATTGAAAAGGTATTTGTCAAAGGCGGATTTAAACGGGTAATAACTCCTGCTCTTGAATTCTATGATGTGTTCTCAATTCCGTCAAGCGGAATCTCGCAGGAATCAATGTTCAAGACAACCGATAACAAAGGCAGGCTTCTTGTTGCCCGTCCTGATTCCACTCTGCCGATTGCAAGAATGGTTTCTACAAGACTTAAAAACAATACACTTCCTGTTCGACTTTACTACAAGCAGGCAGTATATCGCAACAATCCGTCACTTGCAGGAAGAAGAAACGAATTTCTTCAGATGGGTGTTGAACTTCTCGGGGCAAAAGGAAAAAGAGCCGACCTTGAAATTCTCACCTCGGCAATAAAAAGCATTTCAGCCGTTGCCGATGATTTCAGAATTGAACTCGGACACGCCGAAGTATTCAATGCTCTGTCAAAAGAACTCGATATTGATAACGATTACAAAGAAAAAATCAGAGTATCAATCGAAAGTAAAAACTACTCGGCACTTAACAATCTTCTTGACAAACTCAAGCCTTGCAAGACTGTTTCCGCAATCCGTTCGCTCCCGTCACTTTTCGGCGGTGAAGAAGTGTTTGATGAGGCATATGACATCTGCAAAGGTACAGGTGCCGAAAACGCTCTTGATTATCTCCACACAATCTATAAAGAACTTTCCGTGCTTGAACTCGGCAACAAGCTTATCATCGACCTCGGACTTGTTCAGAGAAATGATTACTATACGGGAATCGTATTTTCAGGGTATATTAACGGAATCGGTGACGCTGTTATTTCGGGAGGAAGATATGACGATCTTCTCAGCGAATTTGACGCTCCTATGGGTGCGGCAGGCTTTGCGATTGATACAGACGCAATTACAATGAAACATCTTTCCGATGATGATGTAAATTATTCAGATAATCCCGATGTTCTCGTTTTTGCAGAAAACGGACATGAAATGAAGGCTCTCAGATATGTTGACGAGCTTAACGAAAAGGGAATAAATGCACAGTTCAGCGTACTTGAAACTCTTGAAGAAACAGAACAGTTTGCAAAATCAAGAGGAATTGCAAAAGTTGAGAGTATATAATCAAGCTGTCGGAAAGGATTAAATATGAAACCATTAAGAATTGCTCTGACAAAGGGCAGACTTGAAAAGACCACAATTGAACTTCTTGAAAAAATCGGATATAATTGTGATGAAGTAAAAAACAAGGGAAGAAGGCTTATTCTTCCGATCGGCAACAATGATTTTGAAGTTGTGCTTGCGAAAGCCGCAGATGTAATTACATATGTTGAGCACGGTGTGTGTGACCTCGGTGTCGTTGGCAAGGATACAATTCTTGAAAACGGTTCATCTTTTTATGAACTTCTCGACTTAGGCTTCGGCAAATGCCGTTTTGCTCTTGCTACAAAAAAGGACTCCGATTTTTACGGCGGTTACAAAACAAAGACAATTGCGTCAAAGTATCCCAATGTAACCAGGGCATTTTTTGACGATAAAAATATGGATGTAAGAATCATTAAGATTGAGGGCTCGGTTGAACTTGCTCCCCTTGTAGGTCTTGCAGACGGTATTGTAGATATAGTAGAAACAGGTTCAACGCTCAAGGCTAATGGACTTGAAGTAATTGAATGGGTATGTGATATTTCAGCAAGACTTATTGCCAATACGGCAAGTCTAAAACTGCGCAAGGCTGAAATTGAAGAATTGCAGAAGAAACTGGAGGCTGTCACAAAATGATTACAACTGTTGTAGCAGACGGAAAAAACGAATATGAATTTATTGATTTGCTCAAAAAGAGAGCGCAGAATTCAGATAAAAATGTAGTTCCGATTGTTTCGGAAATCATCGAAAATGTTGCAGAAAACGGTGATAAAGCCGTAAAGGAATATACCGTTAAATTTGACGGAAAAGCACCTGAAAAGGTAGAAATCACTTCCGATGAAATCGACAGCCTTATTGAAAAATGCGATAAGGATTATCTCGAAACAATCAAAAAGGCAGCCGCAAATATTGCAGACTTCCATAAAAGACAGGTTCAGCAAAGCTGGCTCACAACAAAGAATAACGGCGTAATGATGGGGCAGAGAATCAGAGGTCTTAAAAGAGTAGGTATCTATGTTCCGGGCGGCACTGCAGCATATCCCTCATCAGTTCTTATGAACGCAGTTCCAGCTAAAATTGCAGGTGTTGAGGAAATTATTATGTGTACACCTCCTCAGAAGGACGGTACACCGAATCCGAATATCATCGCCGCCGCAAAGGTAGCAGGTGTTGACAGAATCTTCCTTATGGGCGGTGCACAGGCAGTAGCCGCACTTGCATACGGTACAGAATCCGTACCAAAGGTTGATAAAATCGTAGGACCCGGCAACATCTTTGTTGCAACAGCAAAAAAACTTCTTTACGGAACAGTTGACATTGATATGATTGCCGGTCCGAGTGAAATACTCATCATTGCCGATAAGTCTGCAAATCCCAAATACCTTGCCGCAGACCTTATGAGTCAGGCAGAGCATGACAGGCTTGCATCTGCAATTCTGCTTACCGACTGCGAAGAGCTCGCCAAAGAAACTGAAACAGAGCTTGAAAAGCAGATGACCGCTCTTTCAAGAAAAGATATTATCCGTTCATCGGTTGACAATTTCGGTGCAGTTATTGTATGCAGTGATATGTCACAGGCGATTGAATTTGCTAACGAGCTTGCTCCCGAACATCTTGAGGTTTGTTGTGAAAACCCAATGGAGTATGTCGGCAAGCTTGATAATGCCGGCTCTGTATTTCTCGGCAACTACAGTCCCGAGCCTCTGGGCGACTATTTTGCCGGTCCTAACCATGTTCTTCCGACAAGCGGCACGGCAAGATTTTTCTCACCTCTTTCGGTAGACAGCTTTGTAAAAAAATCAAGCTTTATTTACTATACGGAAGACGCTTTAAGAAAAGATGCCGAAGATGTAGTTCGCTTTGCAGAAACAGAAGGACTTACAGCACACGCAAATTCAATTAAAGTGCGTTTTGATATGAAATAAGAATGGAAGTTATGCAATGTCTTATGAATTAAACAAAAAAATTCGTGAACTTGAACCGTATGAACCAATCAGCGGTACATATAAAATTCGACTTGATGCAAACGAATGTCCCGAAAATTATCCCGATTTCATCAAAGAAGAAATCAAAAATGCAATTGATACAATTGATTTCAACCGCTATCCCGATCCGCTTGCGGAAAAGGTTGTTACGGCTTTTGCGGATTATTACGGAATCAATCCAAAATATGTAACCGCAGGTAACGGCTCAGATGAACTTATCTTTTTGATTGAAGCCGCATTTATGGAAAAAGGGGACAGGATGCTTTGCGTTGCTCCCGATTTTTCAATGTACAAATTCTATTCATCAATCTGTGAGGTCGAATGTGACACATTTATCAAATCCGACGACCTTTCAATTGATACGGATGCGCTTATTGAAAAGGTAAATCGTGACAATATCAAACTTTTACTCTTTTCAAACCCATGCAATCCGACAGGGCAGGGTATGACCGCCGAAGATGCACGCAGACTTGTTACAAGCGTAAATGCACTTGTAATTCTTGACGAAGCATATATGGATTTCTGGGATCAGAGTCTTATAAATGAGGTTGAAAAGTATTCAAATCTCATTATTTTCAGAACCGCATCAAAGGCGGTAGGCTCAGCGGCACTCAGACTCGGTTTTGCCGTTGCAAATGAAACAATTTCAAGAGCTGTAAAAGCGGTAAAATCGCCGTACAATGTGAACACATTTTCTCAGGTTGTCGGCAGTATAATATATAAAAATAAAGATTATCTCAAAAACAGACAAAAAACAATTGTCAGAAACAGAGAAAAGCTGTATAATGATTTATTGGAGTTGTCCGCTCTTTCCGATGATTTTAAGGTTTACAACAGTTGTGCAAACTTTGTTTTTGTTAAAACATCATTCGGCAAAGACTTGTGGAACTATCTCAAGGACAATTCAATTGTAATCCGTTTTATGGGCGATTACATCAGAATTTCCGTTGGCACAGAAGAAGAAAACGAAGAACTGATAAGTTGCATTAAAACTTATTTATCGAGGTGATTATATGCGCAGTGCATATGTTGAGCGTAAAACGAAGGAAACCGACATAAAGCTAAAACTTAATCTTGACGGCGGCGATATTAAAATTGATACAGGCATAGGCTTTTTTGACCATATGCTCAATTCGTTTGCCACTCACGGCAGATTCGGACTTGAGGTTTCGGTAAAAGGCGATCTCTATGTTGATGAACACCACACCGTTGAAGACACAGGCATAGTTCTCGGCAAAGCATTTGCAGAGGCTCTTTCAACCAAAGAGTCAATTGAAAGATTCGGCAGTTTTTATGTTCCTATGGACGAAGCGCTTGCGTTTGCATCGGTTGACATCAGCGGCAGACCTTATCTTGTATTCGACGCTGATTTCCCGCAGGAAAGATGCGGCGGCTACGACTGTTCAATGACAGTAGAATTTATGCGTGCATTTGCATTTAACGCACAAATCACACTTCACCTCAAATCTGTTTACGGTGACAACTCTCACCATATCACAGAGGCTTTGTACAAGGCTTGCGCACACGCACTCCGCCTTGCAGTAAAGCAAAATTCTTCAAATGTACTTCTTTCTACTAAAGGAGTGTTATAATGATTATTTTACCCGCTATTGACATAAAAGACGGCAATTGTGTCCGTCTTTTCAAGGGCGATTATGCAACCGTTCAGAAGGTAGCAGAGTCCCCGTATATTGCCGCTCAGGGCTTTGCTGACGCAGGTGCAGAGTGGATGCATATGGTTGACCTTGACGGTGCAAAAGACGCAAAGCTTGTTAATGCCGATCTTATTGCGGATGTTGCAAAAGCCTCGGGACTTTCTGTTGAGGTTGGCGGAGGAATCCGTGATATGAAAGCGGTTGAATATTATCTTTCAAGAGGAATAAACCGTGTTATTCTCGGTTCAGCCGCAGTTAAAAACCAGCAGCTTGTTATTGATGCCGTAAAAGAATACGGTGAGAGAATTGTAGTTGGCATTGATGCAAAGGACGGCATGGTTCGTGCAGAAGGTTGGATTGACAATTCGGAAATCAACTGTATTGAGCTTGCAAAGCGTATGGAAGATGTCGGAGTAAAGACTGTTGTGTTCACAGACATTGATCAGGACGGTACTCTTGCAGGTCCTAACCTTAAACAGCTTAATGACCTTGCTCACGAAGTAAGCTGTAATATTATCGCAAGCGGCGGTGTTGCAGTTCTCAAAGATATCATTAATCTTTCAGAACTCGATGTCTACGGTGCAATCTGCGGCAAGGCTATCTACACAGGTTCACTTGATTTGAAACAGGCGATTGAAGTAACAAATAAAATCTGAGGTAATTATGGATCTTGATAAATATTTTGTAAAATCCGAACTTATTCCTGCAATTATTCAGGAAAAGTTAACGGGTGAGGTACTTATGCTTGCATATATGAACCGTGAAAGTATGCAAAAAACTTTTGAAACCGGTTACACATGGTTCTGGTCAAGAAGCCGTCAGGAGCTTTGGAACAAGGGTGCAACATCAGGTCATTTACAAAAGGTAATTGATATATATGCCGACTGCGACGACGATACATTGCTCATCACAGTTGAACAGACAGGTGCGGCCTGCCACACAGGAAATCATTCCTGCTTTTTTAAAAAATTAAAATGAGGAGAATTTTAATATGAACGACAGAGAAGTTCTTGAAGCACTTTATGCTACAGTAGAAAACAGACGAGATAATCCAAAAGAGGGTTCATACACTTGCTACCTTCTTGATAAAGGAATTGACAAGATTCTTAAAAAAGTAGGTGAGGAGTGCAGTGAAACAATCATTGCGGCAAAAAATGATGATAACAGCGAAACTGTTTATGAAATTGCAGACCTTATCTATCATCTTACTGTAATGATGGTAAAGCTCGGCATTCCGCTTGAAGATGTTCTTGCCGAACTTGACAAGAGAAGCGAAAAGACAGGAAACCTTAAAAAGTTCCATGTTGTTGACAAAAATTCATAACTAAAAGCACAAACAAAAAGGCCCTATGACTTTGGTCATAGGGCTTAACAGTATGTATATATTATTTTTATGCATTAACAAAAGCAAATTTAGAAATCGCCTGTTTGAGATTATTATCAGGTTCTGATTCAAGAAGAAGTTCAATCGGAATTTTTTCGTCAATTGCAAAAAATCCCATCAACGAATGAGCATCAACAGTATTATCGCCGTTTCTTAGCATCATTACTGTATCCGGAAAGTGAGCAAGAGTTTCAAACATATCGATCATTTCTTTTTTATTTTTAACGGAAACCGGTACAGAAAACAAGATCTCACCTCCATTGTTCATCTTGTTTATATTTTATCATTAATTTTTGTCTAAATCAACAACGAATTAATGAATTTTTGCAATTTCAACTATTTACCCAAAAAAGGATGGTTAGTGAATGAATTTTAATATAATTACACTCGGCTGCAAGGTTAATCAGTATGAATCACAGGCAATGCGTGAAGATATGCTGAAGAACGGATTTCTTCTCTCGGATGACAGGGACAGGGCAGACATAACAATCGTTAACAGCTGTACGGTAACATCCGTAAGTGACGCAAAAAACCGCAAGATTCTCAACCGTGTCCGCCGTGAAAATCCTGACGGAATTGTTATTTTAACCGGCTGTATGCCACAGGCTTTCCCCGAAGAAAGCGAGAACTTTTCAAATTGCGATATCGTACTCGGCAACGCAAAGAGAGCCGAACTCGTTCCTTCAATTTACAAGTTTCTCGAAGAAAAACAGAAATTTGTTCATATAACAGAGCATATCGGAAAAGGCGAAAAATACGAAAACCTTTCCGTATCGTCACTCGGAGAGCATACAAGAGCTTTCATTAAAATAGAGGACGGTTGCAACAGATTCTGTTCTTACTGCATTATTCCGTATGCAAGGGGCAGAGTGCGTTCAAAATCTCTCGAAGATTTAAAGGCGGAGCTTATTCAGGTTGCCGCAAACGGTTACCGTGAGGTTGTTCTCGTTGGTATTAACCTTTCCGCCTACGGCCTTGACGAAGATTTTGATCTTGCGGATGCTGTAGAATGTGCTTGTTCCGTTGACGGAATCGACCGTGTAAGACTCGGTTCAATCGAACCGGAAAGAATGGATAAAGAAATGATTGCCCGTCTTGCCGCACAGCCAAAGTTCTGTCCGCAGTTTCATCTTTCACTACAAAGCGGTTGCGATAACACACTCAAAGCAATGAACCGTCACTACAATTGTTCAGAATACGCTGAAATTGTTACAAATCTCAGAAACGCTTTTGAAAACAGTTCTATGACAACCGATGTAATGGTTGGATTTGCCGGTGAAACAGGGGAAGATTTCAACGCATCTCTTAAATTTGTAAAGTCAATCGGCTTTGCAAAGGTGCATATCTTCCCGTATTCACGCCGTAAAGGTACTGTTGCCGATAAAGCACCAAATCAAATTGATCCCAAAATCAAAGAGCAGAGAGCCAAAATTATGGAGCAGGTCTGCGATGAAACCAGAAGGGAATTTCTTAAAGATCAGGTTGGCCTTTGTGAATCTGTTCTCGTTGAAAGACTTCGTCACGGTTATCTTGAGGGTTACACAAAGAACTACACGCCTGTTCATATTAATTCCGAAGATACAAGTCTCTGTGGTAAAATTATTGATGTGAAAATTACAAAATCATTTGATGACTACTGTGATGCTGAATTAGTTTAAAGCATTAATCAGATTATTAATCTCTTTTTTTGCAGTATCATCCTCAAGACAACTATAGCTGTAAAGCATAAAGCCCCTGACAGATTTGTTGTTACGCAAAATATCGTATTCATCGGCAAGAATACTGTCACTTAAAAGCCATGTTTCTTCGTCATATTCGCCGTTACCTGCCTTATAACCGCCAAGACCGACATACAGTTTTACATTTTCGCCAAAATCAAGAGATGTCCAGCTGTTAAGGCAATCTTCAAAAGTCAGAGCTGGGTTTTCAAGGCTAAAGTAAATTTGCGGACAGATGTAATCTGCAAAGCCTTTACAGGTACACCACGATTTTACATCGGCATACAATCCGTCATTGTTACCTATATTTCCTTGCGGCGATATGCCGAACTCAACTGACGAATCCACACTTTTTATTGTTCTGTAAACCTTACAAATCAGCGTATTTACATTTTGCATTCGCCAATTATCAAGACTCATAGAGTTTTCTTTACCGTATTTTTCAATATAAGCCTCATACTGCTTTTTATCAAAACTTTCATCCTCAGTAGGGTAGAAGTAGTCGTCAAACTGTATACCGTCAACATCATAATTTTCCGCAATTTCCTTTACACCGTCACTAATCAGCTGTTGTGCAGTTTCATTTGACGGATCAAGAAAAATTCCGTTATCGGTTTTTATACCTATTTCAGAATTCTTTATGTAAGGATTGTTGTCTGAAAGTTTTTTCGGAGTTTCATTTGAACTGACTCTGTATGGATTAATCCACGCATGAATTTTCAAATTATTTTCTTTGCATATATCACACATAATTTGAAGTGCGTCATATTGAGGATTTTCACCCTGCGTACCCGTGAGAATATGTGACCACGGAAAATAGCTTGACTTATATAATGCGTCACAAAAGGGGCGTACCTGTACAATGAGCGTGTTGAAACCGCTTTCACGGCATTTTTGTACTATTTCGGTAAATTTATCTTCAAACGCTTTTTGTGTTTTTGAGCTTTCATTTTCCATAGAAAGCTCCATATACGATACCCACACACCACGCATTTCTTCATCACTTTCGGGTGTGTCGGCGGTTGCCTTTGATGATAAAGCTGCAATATTGTTGATATCATTCTGCTTTTTCGGCGGCTTTTCTCTTGTAAATGAGCTTATGCAGATAACGCTTAACATAGCTATTACAGATACAATAATCGGAACAATCTTTTTGTTTTTCAATCAAATCATCCTTTGGAGTTCTCATGGAAATTTTCATCATATACATTTGCATCATCAGCCTGATATCAATTATCGTAACAGTCTGTGACAAATACTTTGCAATTCACCGCAAATGGAGAGTAAGAGAAAGCACATTGCTGATTCTCTCCGCACTCGGAGGAAGTGTTGCAATGTACATTACAATGCAATTAATCAGACACAAAACAAGACACATTAAATTTATGCTCGGCATACCGATAATATTTATTATTCAGCTGATAATTCTGTTTTTTGTTTGGAGGATGATTTATGTCTGACAGACTGTATTTTTCCGTACCTGACGAATGTGACAATATGCTTGCTCAAAGATTTCTGCGTGATAAATGCGGGCTTTCTGCAAGAATAATAACACGACTGAAAAGAGAAAAAGACGGTATTTTGATGGACGGGAAAATTTTAAGAACAATTGACTGTGTGCAAAGCGGTAAAACCGTTTCAATTGCAATTCCCGATGAAAAATGTGAAATTGAACCGACAAAGGGGACACTTGATATAAGATATGAGGATGAACATTTTCTTGTGGTAAACAAACCGCATTCCATGCCTGTTCATCCTGTAAAGCAGCACCAAAGCGATACGCTTGCAAATATTGTTTCGTACTATTGCAGTCAAAACGGCAAGCCGTTTGTATTTCGGGCAATTAATCGACTTGACAAGGATACCTCAGGGCTTGTTCTCATAGCCAAAAACCGTTTTACAGCCAATGCCGTAAAAAATAAAACGCATAAAGTCTATTACGCTTTATGCGAGGGCGAAATAAATATTGAAGGTGTAGTTGATAAGCCAATGGATTTGCGTGATGATTCCAAAATGGTGCGAATTGTCCGTGATGACGGAATGAAAGCAGTTACGCACTATAAACCGCTTGTTGTAACAAAAGATTTTACATTGCTTGAATTGTGGCTTGAAACCGGCAGAACACATCAGATTCGCTGCCATATGGCTTATTTAGGGCATCCGCTTATGGGCGATGACTTGTACGGCGGAAAGCTTGATAAAATTTCAAGGCAGGCACTTCATTGTGCAAGGCTTGAATTTTATCACCCGATAAAAAATGAATACATTACGGTTACTGCCGAAATTCCCGAAGATATGCAGTCTGTAATAAACAACAAAGAGGATTGAACAATAAAAAGTTCAATCCTCTTTAAAATTTATAAACTTTTATTGACAATGCCCGGACAAAAAATCTATGTGCGTTCCTCACACTTGCAATGACAGCAACATTATTTGCAGGTTGTTCCGGAAATTCCGATTCATAGGATTGTACTACTATCTTCCAAACGGTTTGCAACAGTGGGCATTTTTATATCTTATATTTGGTCTGTTTGTACCTATATTGATTAGCATTATTTTAAATGATTATGTTATATTGCACAAAAATGCATAATAAAATTTGTAATAAATAATATCTAAAAAATCATTGTGTTTATACTCTTGATATGTTAAAATATCTCATACAAATAAAATGATTAGTTAATATAATTATAACGCAAAAGCTATATTGCGAATATAAAATATTGAAAATTGCTTAATTTTAAATTACAGAAGTAGAGAATTGATTTAAAAATATAAATTCCAAAAATTGTTTTAAAAAAGAAAAACTGTGAGAGGTATTCCAATGAAGAAAACAACTGCAATGATGGCATTACTTTTAACAATTTATGCTGCTGTATTTTTTTATGGCTGTACGAATAAATCTTCATACTCAAATTCCGATGATGCATATATAAATTATGCAACAGATATGCAGCTAATGTACCATATCGGCGGAAATGCACCTATGACAAAATCAGATAAAGGTTATTATTATATCGGTGAGGACGGAATCGTGATTTTTATTGATAAAGAAACAAAAAAGGCTACTCCTCTTTGTTCAAAACCAAATTGTACTCACGATGACCCTGAAGCTTGCGATGCCTATTTAAACTTAACGCAGAAGCCCGATACGCTTGTTGGTGCCCATGATTCTGCAATACAATATAATGACGGATATTTGTATGCTTTATGCGGAGAGTATGACAAGAGCTATATAAATTACAATACATATCTTATGCGTATGAAGCCTGATGGAAGCCAAAGGGAAAATCTTACGGGAAGCTTTAATTTTTATGCTTTTGAATGGTTCATACACAGGGGATATTTTTATTGCTCTACTGATTCATCAGTAATTAGAATACCTCTTGATTCACCTAAATCAGAACCGCAGATTCTATACAAAACGGATTACTATATTAAGTCCAGCTTGAGAGCTGTTTCTCAAATATGTGCGTATAAGAATTATTTTTACTTTACTGCCGACGAGAGAAATGAAAAAGAGGAAGGACCCGGTTTAAGTATCAAATGTATCAATTTAGATACATTAGAGATTAATGACATTCCTAAAGCTAAAGGCTATCAAGTGTTTTATAATTTCTTTTTAGACAACACAATGATTGCGTCCTATTACGATAAAAATTCGGATGAAAATGTTTATCTTAAATGCGATTTGGATGGAAATGTAAAGGAAAGCTTTTTCACAATAGCTCATAAAGATAATTTGCGATATTCAACCGATGGAAAATACATATATGGTGATAATTGTGTGCAGGTCACCAGAAAAGATGCAGAAAAACAGATTATTACGGTTTACGATTTAAATATGAATGAGATAGATTCGTATGTTCCGCCTGAATTTGAAAATATAGTATGCAATTATATTAATCCACAGGATAATGAATATTTTATTTTTGAATCTGTAGATGATAACGGAGAACGAATTTTAGCTATGGCGGATAAAAGTCAACTTGGCTCAATCGGCGGAGAAACTATAAAATTCACCAAGCTTTGCAAGCTGAAATGGGCTGAAAAGAAGGACAGCAATTATTATGTAGAGGGACAGGCGAGAGTTGAATGAGAATTGCAGGTAGCGAATATTTAAAGCTGTTTTCAAACAAAATATTTCTTATTTGCATCATTGCCTTTTTCTGCGCCGATTCTCTGTTTTTCGTAATGCTTCAATCCTCTGATTATGAAAATTCGGCAATTTCAAGTGATGTTGGGGCATATGAACAGCTTATTCGGGAATGTAACGACGCAGAGGATAAAAATGCGTTCTTTGAAAGCAAGAACACGGAGATACAGATTGCACAAATTCTTTTGCACAACGGAAATGCAGATGAATACAAGGAAAAATATCCAAAGCTGTATGACAATGCGGCAGGCTTGGACTTGAACGATGATGAGCTGTTCAACCGCTCGGTTATGCTAAGCAACATACAGGCTCAGCTCTCTCACATAGACAGCTATGAAGAGTTTATTTCCAATATGAAGTCGAGAGCCGAGCAACAGAGCAGCTTTTCCATTTTTGCAGAGCCGGACAGCTTTTCGTTCAGAAATATTGAAAAAACTCCCGTGGATTTTGCCGAGGTTAAAGGTGTTAAGCCCATTCTCGGCAACAACAAGGCGGTTGAAGCCGCAACCTCATATGAGGTTTCAAGCTATATTTTGCTGATTATCGTATTACTTGTCAATATTTTGATGTTCTCCGTTGAAAGAGAAAAGGGACTTTATATTCTTGTGCGGTCAACGGCAAAGGGCAGACTGTCAACAATAGCCTGCAAGCTCTTGGTTGTTTTGAGCGTTACGGCGGTTGTTAGTCTGCTGTTCTATGCGAGCAACATTATGACGGCAGGCACAGTCTACGGCTTTGGAGATTTGAGCCGCCCCGTGCAGTCGAGCGAGCTGTTTTTAAACTGCGCATTAAATGTTACAATGCTTGAATACCTGATTTTGTGGGTACTCGGCAAAACGCTTTTGCTCTGCTCTCTGTCAATGCTCACGGCATTTTTATTCGTGGTTATCAAGTCCTCCGCAAAGATCTATTTAATCTTGGCGGCAGCACTGATTTTTGAATTTTCCTGCTTCATTTTCATTGACGGTAGCTCTGTGTTGGCTTCGCTAAAATTTATAAATATTTTCTACCTTATCAGCGGCAACAATATTTTTGGCTGTTATCAGAATGTCAATATTTTTTCACAGCCGATTAACATAATCACCGTTTTCATCGGCTTAGCTGTGGCTCTCTCCGTTGTCGGAATTTTGGGAGCGGCATTGGCATTTTCAAGGCTGTCACAGCATAACGGCAAGCTCGTTTTGCTCGACAGGCTTATGTCACGGCTCGGACGGTTTAAGAAAATCAACGGAAGTGTGAGAATATACAGCGGCGAGGCTTACAAGCACTACAAAACCTCCTTCGCCCTCGTCGCAGTAATTATCCTCGTGGCTCTCGGCTTTGTCAGCTACAATGATGATTTGAGTATTATATTCAGAAGTCCTCAGGAAAGCGCCTATGACACCTATATGCAAACACTTGAGGGTGAGCTTGACGAGGAAAAGTATGATTTTATCGAGAGTGAAAGGGCTTATTTTGACGAGCTTACAAGAGAAGCCGAGGAGCTTTCAGCCGACAACACGATTTCGGTTGAGGAAAAAACGAACAGGCTCAATACCATTGATGGTATTTTAAGCATAAGAGGAATGGCATTTGAGGACATTTGCGCTCAGCTTGAATATGTTAATGAAAAGGCTGAGCTGACGGGCGAAAAGCCTGCACTTGTCAATGAAGTGGTGAACAAGCGGCTGACTATGGACACCTTTAGGGAGTGGGAGTATTTTGCTCTGCTCTTAGCCGTGGTTATCTTCTGTACCTCCAACATTTTGGCGATTGAATACAAGACCTCTATGGTTAACTTGATTTCGGCAAATAAGCACGGCAAAGCGAGGCTGTTGATTATAAAGCTCTTAACCGTCCTGATTACCACGGTGATTTCCTATATCTTAATCTATCTGCCGTATATGCTCAACTTTATCAAGACCTTCGGCACGGCATCATTTGATTTACCGCTTGCATATTCAAGAGATTTTTCGGCTCTGACAAGCGGCATAACCGTGGGCGGATATATTCTTGCTCTCGGCTTTGTTCATCTGCTTGCGGCAGTCGGCGCAACGGCTTTGGTCTATCTGCTCTCCTACATATTTAAAAATCAGTTTGTGACAATGATAATTTCAAGCGGCTTGCTCCTTATACCCTGCGTGGTGTTCATTGATAACAGCAAAATCCGTATGGTATCGGCATTTTCAAATAATGCTCAGACAGCCGTTATCGGCATAATCACCGCCGTTTGTCTGCTGATAATCGCAGTATCGGCTCTGATTATCTTTGTCCCCAAGCGCAAAAGTACGAAATTTATAATTTAAGTTTCAAGGCAAAAGAGGTTGTAAATATGGAATTAGCTTTAAATTGTATCAGCAAAACCTATAAAAAGGGCTCGGTAAAGGCGCTTGATAATTTCAGCGTTACCTTAACTCCGGGAGTATACGGCTTGCTCGGACCGAACGGAGCAGGCAAGTCCACGCTGATGAACATTATCACCGACAACCTCAATGCCGACGGCGGAGAGGTGGTTTACGGCGGTGAAAATATCAAAAAGCTCGGCAAGGATTACCGAGCCGTACTCGGCTATATGCCCCAACAGCAGGGCTTGTATGATGATTTCACCCTCAACCGCTTTTTGTGGTATATGGCGGCTTTAAAGGGCTTAAAAAAGAAAGAAGCCAAGGAAAAGATCACTCAGCTTCTTGAAACGGTTAATCTGACAGATGCCGCACATAAAAAGTTAGGCTCGTTTTCGGGCGGTATGAAGCAGAGAGCCTTGATTGCTCAAGCGCTTCTGAACAATCCCGAAATCCTGATTTTGGACGAACCCACGGCAGGACTTGACCCGAAGGAGAGAATACGCATACGCAACTTCATCAGCGAGATTGCCGAGGATAAAATTGTCCTAATCTCCACCCATGTTGTGTCGGATATTGAGTTTATCGCAAAGGAGATTATTTTGCTTAAAAAAGGTCAGCTCATCTCCCACGATTCCCCGAATAAGTTGACAAAGGAGCTTGAAAATAAAGTCTTTGAGGTCGAAATTCAAAGGGAAGATTTAAAATATTTTCAAGACAATTACCGTGTTTCAAATCTCTGTCACAACGACAACAGCATAATAGTCCGCATCGTGACCGATAACCCGCCGACAGACTGCCAATACACAACCGCAAAACCAACTCTTGAAGATTTGTACCTCTATATTTTTGAACAAGGAATGTGATATTAAAATTATTGCCGACAAGTAATGGCGTTCTATGCTAATACTTGTCGGTATTTTTATGCACTTTTTACATAAAATCGGAATGGTATAACGGAATGTAAATACAAAAATGCTCATATGCCGATAGTGTGGATAGGCTTTGCAATATTTATGTTGCTATGAAAAGGCTTTACAACACAGCTTGTATCAATATGGTTTGTTCTCGGCTCGGTTTATGTTTACGGATTTAAGCGATATTGATGAAACAGCTCAGGCAAAGGTCGGTGCCGAAATATGGACAGTAAAGTCCGACAAAGCACCGCATTCAAAAGGAACAAAAAGCAAGGCAACTGTACTTACATTACTTTCTCTCAGAAAAGCCTTTATGTGTTTATAGTGATAATTACTAATTTCTTGATATCTTAGTGTACAATAATAAATTAGTCACACAAACTTTGTCAATAGTGGAAAAAAGTAAAATATTGTTGTTGAAATAAATTGGATATTGGTTTATAATAGTAATCAATAATGCAGAAAACGAATTAATATGTAAAACGGAGGTAGTTCTATGGAAGAAAAGGATGAAATTATTATTTCATTGTCAGATGTATGGAATATTATTAAGAAAAATGCTGCTTTTATTATCGTAGTTACGCTTATTTGTGCTATCGGAAGCTTTTTTATAACAAGATATTTTATTCCAAAATTATACACATCTTCAATTCAGTTATATGTTGATACGTCAAATGATGATGAAAATAAAAACAACCTCAATATACTTTCTGAGCAAACCTATGCACAGAATCTTGTTGCTACATATATTAAAATGCTGAACACAAATACTTTTTACACAGAGCTTTCCGAGCATATAAACAACAAATATACCGCTTGAGAACGGAATGAAAGCGAGCAGTATAACGCTAAGCAAATACGGCACATCAATGCATGTTGCACCGGACGGAAAAGAAGGGCATGAATATACTGCCGAACAGGTCTATGTTATGCTTCCGAAGAATCTTAATAAAAAAGGCAATAATAAAAGTCACGGTTCTGCTGATGGTAGAGCAAAAAAAGGCAATAATAAAAGTCCAGGTTCTGCTGTCGGCAGGGCAAAAAAAGAGATTTCAAAAGAACAGCATCAACCGGTACGGGTATGGGATGATCATTCATGGTGGGGCAAATATGAAGAAGATGATACACTTCGTGACGTATGGGTCAAGCGGTTTGAAGACGCAGCAGAAGCTATTAAGATCAGAGATCCATCAAACGCAAGAGGCCTTCTCCCTGCTTTTGCCGAGCGTATTCTTAAAGAACTAAAAAAAACGCAAACTGATTGGCGGACAATCTTGAATGATTTTATTCAGGAAGAAGTTGTTGATTATTCGTTTGCTCCACCGGATCGGAGATTTGACGACAGTCCGTTTTTCTTGCCTGATTTCAACGGCAAGGAAGATAGGGTAGAAGATATCCTGTTTATGATTGATACATCAGGGAGTATGTCGGACGATATGATTGCAGCAGCATATTCAGAGGTTAAAGGAGCAATTGATCAGTTCAACGGAAAACTAAAGGGATGGCTTGGCTTCTTTGATGCGGCGATTATAAAGCCACAGCCGTTTAGCGACGAGAACGAGTTCAAGATAATCAAACCCGCCGGAGGTGGTGGAACCGACTTTCAAATCATTTTTGAGTATGTATTTCATCATATGTCCGACAAATTGCCGGCAAGTATTATCATATTATCAGATGGATATGCCCCCTTTCCTCTGGAAAAGCTTGCCGGAGGTATTCCGGTGCTTTGGTTATTAAATAATGAAGAAGTGAATCCGCCTTGGGGAAAGGTTGCAAGGATAACCGTATAACATAAGAGATTTGAGCAATGTACAATGAGCAAATTAAGAAAATACTAATAAAAACATATGATATATGTGCATAAACACTTGACTGTAGCCCATCCGCTGTGTCGGAAAATAAACTATATCATTATACTTTGGGCAAGTATTACGAAAAGAAATTATTTTGCTTCGAAATGTATTAGAGTCTCAGCTATCTAAAAATTCGATTACTTGGAAAAAGCATTTAATGATTTGTTCCGAACGCATTACAGAGAATGCACATATCAGAACTTTAGTGCAAACACGGACGGTTACCAGCAGGTATCACTTTCTGTTACTCCTGAAAGAACAAATGAAATTGTAAATTATATTGCATTTGCGTTTGTTTACTGTTATAATGAGAATGAAATGACGGTTGATAATGCGGAAGTAAACTTACTAAAAGTCAAGCTGAATCAAAATTGCGGCAAGGCAAAGATGTAATAACTTATTATAAGAGTGATGCGTTAAATATCGCAAACTCAGTAGGCAGCACTAGAAGTAAGTGTGATCCCAAACATAGAGGGTCTGCTTCTTTTAAGCATTATCATGTTAAATATAAAAATATAAAGTGGAGTATCCATTCGTTTTATGTATAGGGAATACAGGTGGTATTATGGTTTATACTTTTATGAATTATGACGATTTTAATAGTAAATATAACGATATATTAAAAATTGCCACTTGCTATAGTGAGAATTTTAGTTTTTTTACTGTGAGACAGATCCATAAAAAGGATCATTCTAATGAATATTTTAATTTCTTGGATGGTTTTAGAAATCATGAAATTCCATTAGGTAAAATTAAAACACCCAGATATACTGCAGGACAACAAATCCATTGTTTCAGAATTAATAAAATAACAACGGCTTTATTGATGAAACCTATAGATTTTTCCTCTTGGAATGCTTATGATTATCCTGAAGATTTGGCTTTTTATAAAAATTGCATACCGTGGTTTCGCTGTATTTCACATGAAAAAATGGTGTTAGTCAATGAGACCAATTTTAGTGCATTTAATGAGTTAAAAAAAATAGGCATAAATTTTAGATTGATTAATAATTCTAACTATATTTGAAAAAATTTAAAACGAATGTGGGTAAGTAGGCTCATTTGAGCCTACTAATACCTAAAACTATTCAAGCGGTGAAACTTCATATTACTATTATACATTTGACGGTTCGCTTGAAAGCGAATATCGCACATCATCTGACGGCAGTATTACTTACTACATTGTTACCGATTCAGACGGTAATACGGTAGAAAAGACATTTATAAACGGTCAGACAAAGACTATTACAATAGGCACAGATAAGGGAGCAAAAAACATGAAAAAAATAATACCACTAATATCAATATTATTGATCATAACGCTGTTATCTGTGATATGTACAATACCATATGCAGCAACTATCGTTAATGGCAGTAATTACGAATTTACAGTTATGGATGCAACCAAGGTCCAAAAGTATGTTGTAGGTATGATTGACTTAACTGATGATGAGAAATTTCTTTACGATACTAATGGTGACAATGTTTTGACCGTTATTGATGCCACTAATATTCAGAAAATTATTGTTGGATCTCAATTCGATACATCAGAACCGTCATCTTTGACAGAAACTACTTCGGTTTACGGAACTGAAGCATCCACAGAAACAACGATATCGAATTTCTCATCTGCTTGTACTGAAGTAACAACTGAATATTCTGAAACTACAGCATATACTGAAGCTACTACAGAATGTGTTGAGGAAACAACAATTGTTGATGAACCATCGACAGAATCGACTGAAACAACTACGGAAGAAGTTACTGAACCTTCAACAGAAGAGTATACTGAGCAGATTACTGAACAGCCTACTACAGAGCCAAAACCAACTGTTCCGCCTAAAAGTGTGAAATTCAATAAGAATACAATAACACTTGGGGTAGGGGAGTCATATACTCTTATTACTACTATTGAAAATGGAGATATTTCGCAAGTAGAGTTTACTACAGATAATAGTGGGGTAATTACTGTAGACGATAAAGGCAAAATGACTGCTGTGGGCATTGGTGTCTCTACAATTACAGCAAAAACTTATAACGGACTTACAGCCAAATGTAAGGTTACTGTTAAAAAGCTTGCTAATAGCATAAAGCTTGATAAGACAAGTATTATAATTGGAGTCGGTGAACAGTATGATTTTTCAAGCTATGTGCCGAGCGGAACAGCAGCTTATTATCGTTCTTATTATTCAGATGATCCGAATATTGCTTTTGTTCAAAAAGCCGGAGGTTTGATGACCGCAAAAAAGGCAGGAACCACAACTGTGAGATGCAAAATGCCAAACGGTACACAAGCAACCTGTAATGTAACGGTCAAGCCGCTTGCAACATCTCTTAAACTTAACGCAAGTGAAATTGTACTGTACATAGGTCAGAGTTTTGACATTAACAGCAGTGTTCCAAAAGGTACAGCGGCATATTACAGACTTTATTCATCAAGCAATTCAAAAATAGCTGCTGTAACAAGAGGCGGAGGTGTCGTCAAAGGAGTAGCGACAGGAAAAGCAACTGTAACTTGCACTTTGAATAACGGAAAAAAAGCCATTTGCAATGTATACATAATGCCACAGAGCAAGAAGATTTCAAATGTTCCGTTAATCGGTCAAAGTAAGCTCCCGACAGGCTGTGAAACCTGTAGTGCAACAATGCTGTTGAATTTCTACGGATATAAAATTTCTGAAACGACATTTGCAGATAAGTATTTGGTAAAAAAACCTTTCGGTTATTCAAACGGTTCATACACAGGACCTGATCCGAATTGTGCTTTTGTCGGAACACCCTACAGCTCCAACAGCTACGGTGCATACGCTCCGATTATGGCAAAATGTATGAACAAATACCTTTCCAACAAATCATACAAGGCTGTAGAAATCAGCGGGAAAAGTCTTGAATATCTTTCGGGTAAGTATGTTGCACAAGGTCAGCCGATTATGGTGTGGGCAACAATTAATATGTCACCGTCATTTAAGACAACCACTTGGAGAGTAAACTACACCGATGAAAACGCAAAATATAAACTCGGCAGTTACTATACTTGGACTGCCGGCGAACATTGTCTGTTACTTACGGGCTATGACAAAGATTATTACTATTTCAACGACCCATGGACAAACACTCGTACAAGATACTCAAAAAGCCTTGTAAATACAAGATATAACGAACTCGGCAAACAGGTTGTAGTTATGGTGAAGAAATAACAAGAACCTTCTCTGATGAATTTATCATTAGGGAAGGTTCTTTCTTTTATTTGTTAGTATATTCTATTAAGGTAAAAATGCCTTTAGGAGCTTAAAATAAATTAATCGCTGTGCGTTCCGGTTCTTGTCAGATACAAAATAAGTTCTTCATTACTAATTTCGTAAATCAAGAGCCAGTCGGGGGTAATGTGACATTCCCTACAACCGGAATAATTTCCGATTAGTTTGTGATCTTTATATTCTGGTGGTAGTAGTTGTTGTTCAGCTATCATTTCAACAACATCATCAAGCAATTGAATATTGTATCCACGCTTAATTGCCAGCTTAACATCTCTGTTGAATTTTTGTGATGGCACAATTCTTAATTTACCCATTGGTAATATTCTCTAAAAGCTCGCTAAATGATGCATAGGTTTTTTTGTTTGGATTTTTTTCAGTTCTTCAACTTCTTTAATGGCAGAAATTGTATCTGCATTTGGCGTTTCATAGTTAATGACATTGAGCATATAACGGATAAGGTTGCCCTTTACATTTTCGCCACCTTTTACAACAATACTTTTATAAGCGTTGTAAATATCACGGTCAACGGTAAATGAACAAGTAATCTTATTGGTACTCATAATTTTATCACCTTTCAAAAAAATATTGCTAAGCTAACACGGCGGCATCACCGACACAGTTCGTTTTCGTAAGTTTCTTGTCGGTTGTGCTGCTCTTGTTTCAGAGCAGGTCAATTATTCTACTCTTGCGGAATCCGCTGACATTGCACCGAGTACCGCAAAGGAATGGCTGAAAGTACTTGTGGGACTTCACATTGTTTATCTGCTTGCCCCATATTCAAACAATGAACTGAAACGGCTCAGCAAAACACCGAAACTGTATTTCTGTGACACCGGTCTTTGTGCTTACCTTTCGATGTGGCTGACGGCAGACACTCTCCGTAACGGTGCTGCAAGCGGTCATTACTACGAAAATTATGTGGTAATGGAGCTTGTGAAAAACTACGCTTACGCTAAATCTAAAGTAAATATTACCTATTTTCGTGATTCTAACGCAAAAGAGATTGATGTTTTCATCGAGGAAAACAATGTCATTCATCCGTTGGAAATCAAAAAGAGTGCTTCTCCTGATCGTCGTGAGGTCAAAAAGTACAGCGTAATTGACAAGGCTTCTTTGAACCGCAGAAACGGCGGCATCATATGTATGTGTGAGGAGCCGATACCGATTGACAAGGATAATTGTTTTATTCCGAGCAATCTAATCTGAATCACTCCCATAGCAAAAGTATATTTTCAAGAAACTAAGCAGAGCCCAAAAGCTCTGCTTTTTGTTTTAGTTTGCCCGGAAAATGACAGAAAAGGAATGAACGAAAAACCTAAGAAAAACGACTTAAACCGTCTCTAAAAAAATCGTGATATACTTTTTTAATGTTATTTAACTCTGTCTACGCTGTAAATTGTAAATCCGTTGAATTCCTTTTCATCCTTGTAAACAATGACGGAATCCTTTTTGCCGTAATATTGGTTAAGATAATTTTCTTTGATAAAAGTAATGTTCTTATCGATAACATATACATTTCTTCCGTCAACGACCGCCTCATAAATATTTGTTGAGAGGTTGCGGTTCACAAGCTGATTTGTCCGATGAAGATAGCCGAAGCCGTCAACATTATGGAGAAAATCGGAAGAAAATCCCCACAGCGGATGAATATAGTTATCGGTATATGAAATGTATTCTTTAGCTGTTACAGGATCGAGAACATAATAATTTTCGGGATGTCTGTCAACCTCAGTATAAAGATCACTCGGCTTTTTGTCATATGAAACAGGAGTGATATGGAAGAAATATGATACACAGCTTGCCACACCTAATATCACAAATACAATAACCGAAATAAGAACAGTTTTTCTGCTTTTATCTGTAATATTGCTATATTCATCTTTTCTGAGGTGACCGAAATCAAACGAATACATTGTAAACGAAAGAATCATCAGCAAAATTCCGTACATTGTGTATGCCGAAGAATCCATTGCATAACGAACATACATACAAGCCGAAAATCCCACCGCAAAATACAAAGCAGGGAAGAAGGCAAATCTTTTTTTATGAACGGTAACAAAAACAACCATAACGGCAAGTATTACCGCAAAAGCAATAAGATATGAATCAAAATTTATAATATGTCCCCATGCATCTGAAAACAATGCACCCGCATTATCAAAGAAATTATACGGATTTTCCCGTTTTTGGATATCCGCAACCTTTTCAAGGGCAGCAGTATTCAGTCCGTTGTTTTCATCATAATATCCGTCAACAAAAAGTTCATACTCATTTGCCGAATTTATTCCGACCGAATTAAGCTCCTCACAGTAATCGGAATAGTTTGGAAAAGCATTATCATCGGTCTTATCGGCAAGGACGCTGTATCTGTACAGCTCCGAAGTTTCTGCATTTGCATTATTGACCGAATATGAATAATATTCAAGACCGCAGCCGACAAGAACAATAAAGACAAATACAAGCACAAAAGGTCTGAAATACCAGAAGAATTTTCTGAACGGCAACTTGTACTTTCTTTTTGCAATCATATCACCGATGAAGAATGCAATGAAAAATGCAAGTCCCACAAAGAAATATTTGAAACATAAAAATGTTCCGAATATAACTTCAAGTACACCAATCCAAAACGGGAGAGAGTACCTTTTATTTCTGATTGCATTAAGTGCCATCAGAAACCCTGCCGTAAGCAGCAAAGCTGCAGTTTTACTGCTTAAAATGTTTGAATAATGGTCAAATGAAAACAAAATATTCAACACAAGAGTGAATATGAAAGCCTTGTGCTTTCCGAATTTATCGACAAAAACAAATGTAACAGAAGAAAAAGCGGCACAGGAGAGAAGAATTTGAAAGAGTACAAAACAGTTGAAATTCAAAAGAATGTACTGCAATGAACCGGTAATTGTCGCAAAAATGTAGTTAATATCATTATTGTAATAGTTATGATACTGACAGATATATAAAGAATTGTAAAAATCGTCAGCACTGTCATAGGAAAATGCAGTAACACCTATAATCAAAGCCATAATAACAATATTAATTGCCAAAGCAAAGAAGGTCTTGCTTTTTAGTGCGTTTAATATTTTATCTTTCATAATAACTCCTCTGCATTATCTTTCTTGTTTAAAAATCACTTTCTTGATCTTCTTTCGTTAATCAAAAGCTGAAGATTCTTCTGTTCGTAAGTATTAAATTTAACATTCTTCTCAAATTCTTCGGCTGTATATTTGCCCTCATACCATGACTGCGAGTTAAAGTATGCATTAAGGCTTGCGTCCTTAAAAATTCTGCCTCGTCTTGCATAAATCTCATTAATTGCAAGCTGTAAGTCGTCATCACTCAAAGCGCTTACCTGTGCGTTGCTGAGATATGAAGAATCGCTGTTAGGGAAGATAAATCCGCCGTTATTATTAGTGTTTGTATTGCTTGATGACTGTGAATTTGAATTGCCCGATGAGCTGTTCTGACTATTTGATGACTGCTGAGCCTGTGTTGCAGGAGCTTCTGTTTCTCTCTGAATCTGTCCGCTTGAGATAACAAGTTTAACAACTGTACCCGTACTTGCGCTTGTGTCACCTTCCGGAGTCTGGGAGATAATATATCCTTCCGGATAATCATAACTGTATTCATAGTCAGAAATTTCAACGGTAAATCCTGCCTGTTCAAGAAGCTTTTTACCGTAACTGTAACCGTAACCGACAACAGGAACAACATTGTTATATGAAGAAGATGTTGTAACCTGTTCTGTTGTAGCAGGAACTGTAGTAGGCATCGCCGTACTCGGCGCCTGTGTGGTTACTTCGGCAGATGTTGCAGTTTCGGCTGTAGTAGCTTTATTGTCAGTAGATGAATTTGACAAGCCGTTATAAACGCAGAAACCGATAAATCCGAGTGCGGCGGCAATTACAACGGCACAAAGAATAATGATAAATTTATTCTTCTTTTTCTTTACATTTTCTTTATTATCTTCTTCATCTGCATATCCGAATTCATTGTTATCATCTTCAAAGCTGTTATCGTCAAAGTCGTTTTTTTCTTCAATTTTTTTAGTATCGTCAGCTTTATTGTCAGTACGCTTAACAGACGGCTCGTCCTCAAAGAAATCGCCGTAGTCCTTGCTTGATTCATTGCTTGTAAGAACATTTTTATGGTCTGCACCGGAGTAATCGTCAAACACTTCAACGCTTGTAACAGGGGGAAGAACTTCCGGAGCTACTTCGCTGTTGCTTGAAACATCTTCAAATTCTTCAGCTTTTTTATCTGTAACAGTTTGTTCTTTCTTGTCATCTTCACTCGATACGGAACTGATATCTTCAAATTCAGGCTGTTTTTCTTCTGATACTTCGTCAGTTTTAATCTCAGAATTTTCAGGCTCATCAACTGCATCTGTAACATCAACAACCTCAAATCCGCCGTTTTCATCAGCATCAGACTCACTGACTTCATCTGAATCTACAGGAGCATTACCGTCAACAGGCAGGGATCCTTCACCGGCTAAAACTTCGGCAATGCCAAGCTGTTCTCCGCCTTTAAATTCATTATCAAGAACAGCATCCTCAACTGTCTGAACCTCATCCTTATCGTCAAAATTATCCTGCGGTTCAGTCGGCTCTGTATCCTCAAATTCATCATAATCATATTCTTCAAATACATTTCCGTCAAAATCCGTGTTTTCGGGAACAACAACATCGGGATTCGGAACAGGGGAGGATGTTCCTATTTCAGTCTTGATAGATGTGAGAGCATTTTTAATGTTGCCTGCATTCTTCCAGCGGTTTGCATTATTCGGCTGACATGCAATTACAATAACGCTCTTGAGTTTTTCTTCACCCTCAGACGGAGCGGTAACAGCCTTGCCCGAAAATCTTTCTTCACAGGCATTCTTTCTGTCGCATGAATCACTTTCAAACGGAATTTTACCGCCGTTGCACATTGCATACATAATTATTCCGACAGAATAAATATCAGTTGTATAGTCAACATTTTCCTGCTTGTAAACCTCAGGCGCAACAAATGAGGTATCCGTAATCTTGCCTTCAAAATCTGTAAATCCGCCGATTTTATACCTTCCGTCAGCGGTTACAAAAATATTCTTTGGCGAAATATTACCGTGAAAAATATTCTTTGCTTCCAAAGTTTCGAGCATTTCACTCATCTGAATACCAAAATCAACAACTTCATCCTCAGCGAAAGTTTTGGTTTTCATAAGCTCTTCAAGACTTATGAGTTCTTCTGTAAATATGTACAAATCACAGGTTTTTTTGTTCTGATTATCCTGAACATAAACATCCAGATAGTTTGAAATACCGTCAAGCTCCTTAACCGATTCAATAAAATCAGCCTCTTCGGTGAAATACTCGGCATGTTCATCGGTATAATTGCTTTTGCCGACAAATGCGTGTCTGAGAATCGCATTTTGAGCAGTATTTTTATCAATCTTTCTTGATACCTTGTAAACTTCACAGCCGTTGTCTTCCCCGACAAATGAAGTAACCTTCCAATCCCTTAAATCTGCCGGCAATTTAATCGTTTTTGCCATACTAACACTCCTTAAATTATTTCCTTATTTTTCATATTATATCTAAATCAAGGTCATTAACCCTCACTATCTCATTCTCCGGATTATTGTACCATATTACGAGCTGTTTTACCATAGATATTTCAATTTTTTAAAAAATAATTCTAATTTGTAATTAAATCCGACATAAAAACAGCAGTCCGCCTAAACGAACTGCCGAAAACATAATTTCAGTAAAATATCTTACTCGATCTTATCTGATTTTTATTTTTTCCTTTTTGTTGACTCCGATAATTCCGCCTATTCCTCCTCCCAGAACGGATGACATCAGTTTTAGGAGGGTTAGTATCGTTATAGGCTCACCGTTAAAAATCAATGAAATAGAGGTTATGACAAGAAAAATAAAAAATCCTGTCAGCGAACCTACCGCAAGACCTGCACTTCCTGTAATTCTTGATGATATTATTCCCGACATCAGCGTTGCAACACCGACCATGCCAACCGTGCAGTAATCAAGTATATCTGCTGAAATTATTCCCGATGACATCATCACAGCTGCAAGCAAACACATCAAAATTACCAGTATGAGTATTCCGCATACTGATGAAAACAAAACAGCCTTTGCAAGTAGTTTTTTATCAGACATAAAACAACCCCCGAATATATTCTGTTACAAATATATTCGGGGAAAAGAACATTCATTCAAAAAGTTATTCTTTTGTAGCTTTAGTTTCGTCAGAATCTTTCTTCTTGCCAAAACCGAAGAAGCCTTTCTTTTCAGGCTGACCTGCCTGCTGTGGCTGTTCCTTAACTGTGTCAACAGTAGAAATACACCACTTTTTAAACTTCATCTTAACTCTGTCGGAGCCTGTTTCAATGATGATAGCGTCCTCGTCGTCCTTAATGGCAACTACTCTGCCCATAATTCCGCCGATTGTTGTAATTTCATCACCGATCTCAAGAGAGTTACGAAGCTGAGCTTCTTCTTTTTTCTTCTTTGAGTTAGGTCTGATGAGGAAGAAATAGAGAGCTGCAAAAATAGCAACATAGAAGAGAATCATAAAAATCATACTTGATGACTGATTTCCGCCGCTTGCACTTGCTTCTGCAACTACAGGTAAAAAGTTTGTCATTTTCGTCATTCCTTTCATACAATGTATTGATTATATCAGTTTTAATCACATCTTGCAAGTATTTTTTCTGTTTTGAAAAAATATTAGATACGCACGCCTAAAATGTTGCGATATTTCTCGTAAAATTCCATATATGTGCCGTTATCAAGCTGAGTTCTGATAACTTCCATAAGATTATTGTAAAAATAGAGATTGTGCAAAACAGCAAGTCGCATTCCGAGCATCTCACCGCTCTTTAGAAGATGTCTTATGTATGCCCTTGAAAAGTTTCGGCAAACAGGGCAGTCACAATGCTCGTCAATCGGAGATTCATCTGTTTCATATTTTGCATTATTGATGTTACGCACTCCGTCCCAAGTGAAGAGCTGACCATGTCTTGCGTTTCTGCTCGGCATAACACAGTCAAAAAGATCAACACCTCTTGCAACGCTTTCAAGAATATTCACTGGAGTTCCGACTCCCATAAGATATCTGATTTTATCTTTCGGAGCAAACGGCTCAACCTCTTCAATGATATGGTACATCGTTTCTGCAGGCTCACCCACGGCAAGACCTCCGATTGCATAGCCGTCAAGATTAAGCTCTGCAATTTCTTTCATATGATTGACGCGCAAATCGTCATAGATACCGCCCTGATTTATGCCGAACAGCATCTGGTTTTTATTTATGGTATCATCAAGACTGTTGAGCCTTTTCATCTCTGTAACGCATCTTTTAAGCCATCTTGTGGTTCTTTCAACGCTGTTTTTTGTATATTTATATGGAGAAGGGTTTTCAACGCATTCGTCAAATGCCATCGCAATTGTAGATGCAAGATTTGACTGGATTCTCATACTCTCCTCAGGTCCCATAAAAATTTTGCGGCCGTCAATGTGAGAATTGAAGTAAACACCTTCTTCTTTAATATTTCTCAACTTTGCAAGAGAGAACACCTGAAATCCGCCGCTGTCGGTAAGGATAGGACCGTTCCACCTTGTAAATTTGTGAAGTCCGCCCATTTGCTTAACCTTTTCATCACCCGGACGAAGATGCAGATGATAGGTGTTGCAAAGCTGAACCTGGCATTTTATATTCTTTAAATCAAGCGCAGAAACAGCACCCTTGATTGCACCGCATGTTGCAACATTCATAAAGGCGGGAGTCTGAACCGTACCGTGAACCGTAACGAATTCGCCTCGTCTTGCGCTGCCTTCCTTTTTAATTACCTTAAACATAAATCCGTAAAATCCTCCTATGATATGAACATAGCGTCACCGAAAGAGAAGAATCTGTACTTTTCCTTTACAGCTTCTTTGTATGCATTCATAATAAAATCATATCCCGCAAAAGCGGATACAAGCATAATAAGTGTACTTTCGGGAAGATGAAAGTTAGTAATAAGTCCGTCAAGCACCTTAAATTCAAATCCGGGATAAATAAAAATATCCGTAAATCCCTCACAGGGTTTGATTTCTCCGTACATTGCCGCAACACTTTCAAGCGTTCTGCAGGATGTTGTGCCGACTGCAATAACCCGTCCGCCGTTTTTCTTAGTTTCATTTATGAGCTTTGCGGTTTCTTCGGGGACTTCATAATGCTCGCTGTGCATTTTATGCTTTGTAACATCATCAACCTTAACCGGTCTGAATGTACCGAGTCCCACATGAAGTGTAACATACGCAATCTTTACACCTTTAGCCTTGATTCTGTCCATAAGCTCGGTTGTAAAGTGAAGTCCTGCCGTCGGAGCTGCCGCAGAACCGAGTTCATGGCTGTAAACCGTCTGATAGCGTTCCTTATCCTTAAGCTCGGCTGTAATATAAGGGGGAAGAGGCATCTGACCGATTTTGTCAAGAGTAGCAAAAAAATTCTCTTCACAGTCAAAATCAACTATTCTGTTGCCGTCATCCTTAACATCAACAACTGTTGCACGCAAAATCCCGTTACCAAACGAAAATTTTGTGCCTACTCTTGCTTTTTTGCCGGGTTTGCAGAGTGTTTCCCAACGATTGTTTGCAATTTGTTTCAGAAGCAGAAATTCAACTTTTGCACCTGTTTCGTCTTTGATACCGTAAATTCTTGCAGGCAAAACTCTTGAATCGTTGGCAACAAGAAGGTCACCCTCGTTAAGATAATCAATAATGTCATAAAAATGTTTATGCTCCAGAGTTTGTTTTTCTCTGTCAAGCACAAGCAATCTTGAACTGTCTCTCGGTTCAAGCGGAGTCTGTGCGATAAGCTCTTTAGGCAAATCGTAATAAAAATCACTAGTCTTCATTTTATTTCCTTTCAAGAACTAAAATTGCTTTTTAAAAGCTGTTCTGTCAAAAATCTTTGTAAAACACAAGTATTTGTCCTGTAAAATTCTCAAAATAATTGACATTACCCTTTTAAAATGATATATTATCTTATTATGAGCAGTTTGCATAATCGACAAACAGTCGTGTTTTCAGACATCTCTTCATATAATATAATATTTGTTTGAATAAGGCAACCGCTTTTTTAAAATTTGTTTAATTCGGAGGAATTATTATGAAAAAGTATAAAGTCGGTATTATCGGCGCTACCGGTATGGTAGGCCAGCGTTTTACACTTCTTCTTGAGAATCACCCGTGGTTTGAGGTTACTGTTCTTGCCGCAAGTAAGAGAAGTGCAGGCAAAACATACGGTGAAACAGTTGAAGGCAGATGGCATATGACTACTCCTCTTCCGGAGAAGTACAAGGATATGGTTATCGTTGACGCTGAAAATGTTGAAGAGGTTGCATCACAGGTTGATTTCTGTTTCTGCGCAGTTAATATGAAGAAGGATGAAATCCGTGATCTCGAAGACAGATATGCAAAGGCTGAATGTCCTATCGTATCAAACAACAGTGCTCATCGTTTTACAGATGATGTTCCTATGGTTATTCCTGAAATTAACGCCGATCACATTAAGATTATTGACGCTCAGAGAAAGCGTCTCGGCACAAAAAGAGGCTTTGTTGCAGTTAAGTCCAATTGCTCACTTCAGAGCTATGTTCCTGCAATTCATCCTTTAAAGGCACTCGGCGTTGACAAGGTTCTTGCTTGCACATATCAGGCAATTTCGGGCGCAGGCAAAACATTCAAGACATGGCCTGAAATGGTAGATAATGTTATTCCTTACATCGGCGGTGAGGAAGAGAAGTCAGAGCAGGAGCCGCTTAAAATCTGGGGTAAGATTGAAGGCGACAAGATTGTTAAAACCGATGATATTTCAATCACATCACAGTGCATCCGTGTTCCAGTATCAGACGGTCACACAGCAGCTGTATTTATGTCATTTAAGGACGGCGTAAAGAAACCTACTGTCGAAGAAATTATTGACATTTGGTCAAACTACAGCGGCAGAGCACAGGAGCTTGATCTTCCGAGTGCGCCAAAGCATTTTCTCCACTACTTCACAGAACCCGACCGTCCGCAGATTAAATCTGAAAGAAATCTTGAAAACGGTATGGCAGTATCGGTTGGCAGATTAAGACCTGATACTCAATATGATTACAAGTTCGTTTGTATGTCACACAACACATTAAGAGGCGCAGCAGGCGGTGCAGTTCTTCTTGCAGAGCTCCTTTGTGCTGAGGGCTACATGGACTGATTACTTACGGAGGTAAATTATGTCTAACCACATTTTTACAGGCTCAGGTGTTGCACTTATCACTCCTATGAAGTCTGACGGAAGCGTAAACTACGATGTTCTCGGCGATCTCGTAGAATTTCATGTTCAAAACGGTACCGATGCAATTATTGTATGCGGTACAACAGGTGAGGCGGCAACTCTTTCGGAAAAAGAGCATTGCGAAACAATTTCTTTCGTTGCAGAAAAGACAAACGGCAGAATTCCTGTTATTGCAGGTACAGGCAGTAACGATACCTCAACAGCCGTTATGCTCTCAAAATCTGCCGCAAGCACAGGCGTTGACGCACTTCTCTGCGTAACTCCTTACTACAATAAAACATCTCAGCAGGGTCTTGTAAGACACTTCAACGTTGTTGCAGATTCGGTTGATATTCCGATTATTCTTTACAATGTTCCTTCAAGAACCGGTTGTAACATCAAGCCAAAAACTTATCAGGAGCTTTGCAAGCATCCTAACATCGTTGCCGCAAAAGAGGCAAGCGGCGACATCTCTCAGGTTGCTCTCATCCGTTCACTTTGCGGTGACAATCTTGACATCTACTCAGGTAACGATGACCAGACTGTTCCTTTCATGTCACTCGGCGCTCTCGGTGTTATCTCTGTATTCGCAAACATCTGCCCAAAAGAAATGCATGACATATGTCAGCTTTGTCTTGACAATGACTTTGCAGAGGCACAGAAGCTTAACTTCCACTATCTTGAGCTTATGCATATACTCTTCAGCGATGTTAACCCGATTCCCGTAAAGACTGCCATGAACCTCTTCGGCTATGAAGCAGGCGAATGCAGACTTCCGCTCGTACCCATGAGCGTTCAGGGTTACCATGACCTCAAGGATTGCATGGAGAAGTATGACCTTTTAAGCAAGAAGGTTAAATAATCAACCTTTAATTCGTTTAAAATTCAAGAAGTTTAAAGGGGAATAAAAATGGTAAATACAGCAATAGTCGGTTGTAACGGTAAAATGGGCTGCTTTGTGGCACAGGCTGTTCAGAGCCGTGAGGATTGCAATGTTTTGTTCGGTGTTGACGCATTCGGTGAAAGTAATTATGATTTTGATGTTTTCAAGACTTTTGACGAGGCAACCGAAACACCTGATGTAATCATTGATTTTTCAAATCCTGCTGCTCTTGACGGTATGCTTGCGTATGCAGTTAATAACAAAGTACCTTGTGTTATCTGCACAACAGGCTTTTCTAAAGATCAGATTGCAAAAATCGAAGATGCGGCAAAGACAATTCCTGTTTTCTATTCAGGTAATATGTCACTCGGCATCAATCTTCTTATTGAGCTTTCAAAAGAGGCTGCAAAAATTCTCGGAAACCAGTTCGATATTGAAATCGTTGAAAAGCATCATAATCTCAAGCTTGACGCTCCGAGCGGAACAGCTCTTATGATTGCAGACGGAATTTCGGAACAGCTTGACGAAGATCCGCAGTATGTCTATGACAGACACAGCTACCGCAGAAAGCGTTCAAAGAACGAAATCGGTATTCATTCCGTAAGAGGCGGCACAATTGTAGGCGAACACGAAGTTATCTTTGCAGGTCACGATGAGGTTGTAACAATCTCTCATCAGGCTCAGTCAAAAGAAGTTTTCGCTGTCGGTGCTGTTAATGCGGCAGTATTTCTTAAGGATCAGAAAGCAGGTATGTACAACATGGGCAACCTTCTTTCTGAAAAAATGAACTAAAAAATAACACCTTTAAGCACGGCATAAAAGCCGTGCTTTCTTTTATGTCCAAACTTTGCCTACTTTCATAATATGTAGTGTGATATATTGTTTTGAGATGTCACAAAGATTTAACAAAGGGTGGAAGTTATGGAAAATAATTTAATAATATTCGGCTCGGTAACTCTTGCCATGAAGAGCCGTAACCTACTTTTAAAAAACAATATTAAATCAGGGCTTGTAAGAACTCCTATACACCTCAATCGAAAATCATGCGGATACAGCCTTTATGTCCCGGGAAATTTTGAAAGGGCATTGGAAATTATCAGGAGTAACGGTATTGCTGTCAAAGGAACAGCCGCTGTTGATACCTTATGATATATTTTGACAACGGTGCAACCACCTTTCCGAAACCCTTATCCGTAAGAAAAGCGATTAACGAAGCTATGTCCGACTACGGAGCAAATCCTGGAAGAAGCGGTCACAAAATGTCGGTAAAATCATCTGAAATAATGTATTCCTGCCGAGATAATGCCGCAAAACTTTTTGGCTCGGAAAATCCCGAAAATATAATATTCACGCTTAACTGCACAACGGCTTTGAACACAGTTATTAAAGGCATATTAAAACAGGGTGACCATGCCGTAATTTCATCACTTGAGCACAATGCTGTCGTCAGACCGCTTGAAACACTCAAGAAAAATAAGATTGAATACTCTGTTGCCGAATGTGTCCCTTATGATGATGAGCAAACAATCGAGAATTTCAGGAAACAATTCAAATCTAACACAAAACTTGTAATCTGTACCCATGCTTCAAATGTATTCGGCATCAAACTTCCGATAGAAAGAATAGGCGCTCTTTGCAGATTAAACGGCATTCTTTTTTGTGTAGATGCCGCACAAAGTGCAGGAACAGCAGATATCAACCTTTCTGACAGTTGCATTGATTTTCTCTGCACCGCAGGTCACAAAGGACTTTACGGACCGATGGGAACAGGCTTGCTTATTATAAACAGCGAAACAACTCCGGACAGTCTTATTCAGGGAGGAACGGGAAGTGATTCCGCAAACCTCAATCAGCCTGAAATCCTCCCCGACAAGTACGAAAGCGGAACGCCGAATCTTCCGGGAATAGCAGGGCTTAATGCAGGAATAAAGTTTGTCCTGAACAAAAAAACAGACAGAATATATAATTCCGAGTTAGGTCTTGCACGAATGCTCTACAAAAGGCTTGAAAAGGCGGAAAATGTAATATTATACACCAAAATGCCTGAGAAAAATCACAGCGTTCCTGTAATTTCCTTTAATATTAAAAATACCGAAAGTGAAACAGTTGCAAAAATTCTTAATGACAGCTACAACATTGCCGTAAGAGCAGGACTCCATTGTGCGCCCCTTGCACACAAAAGCTTCGGCACTCAGGATACAGGAACCGTAAGAACTGTTGTATCGGCATTTACAACAAAAAATGATGTTGTATATTTTGCAAATGCCGTAAGTCGTATTTCTAAGAACAACAAACAGAAAAAAACAATTTAAAAAGGTTGCAATTAATAACAAAAGTATGTTAGAATAATAATGAGGAATTTAAAAATAAAGGAAGGGGAAAGCAGATTGGAAATATTTAACAGCATTCTTTCCATTATCAAGACTATACAGCTAAGAGATATTGTCGATATTCTTGCAATTGCACTGTTGATTTTCGGACTGTTCAAGCTTATTCAGGAAACAAGAGCAGTTCAGCTTCTCAAAGGTGTAATTATGCTCCTGATAGTGTATTTTCTTTCGTCTCTGTTTGGTCTTGTTATGCTTTCATCCCTGTTGCGAACATTTTTCGAGGCAGCAGTTGTTGTTATTGCTATCATCTTTCAGCCGGAAATCAGAAAGGCTCTTGAACAGATGGGACGCAACAACACCTATAAAAAATATATAAAAATATTTACTAAGCACCACAAAGGTGATGAATGGAAAAAGGCTGTAGAAAAGTCAATCGTAGATGCGGCTGACACAGCAGTTCTTTTTTCTCGTTCAAAAACAGGTGCTTTGCTTGTGTTTGAAAGAGAAACCATGCTTTCCGATATAGCCGCTACAGGCACAATTATTGATGCCGAAACATCAGTAGCTCTGTTCGGCAATATATTTTTTAACAAAGCACCATTGCATGACGGTGCAAGCATTATCCGTGATGGAAAACTTTTTGCAGCAGGATGTATTTTACCGCTCACATCAAATCCTAATGTAGATATCAATCTCGGTACACGACACAGAGCAGGACTCGGTATCAGTGAACAAAGCGACGCTGTTGTCCTTATAGTAAGTGAAGAAACAGGTGTAATTTCTCTTGCGGTAAACGGTATTTTGCTCCGTGAGTTTACAAGAGAAGAACTAATCAAAAAGCTTGAACAGTTTCTCATCTATGATCGTGGCTATGACGATGATGAACCGCCCAAAAAGTTTTTTCAGAAGAACCCGAAAAGTTCAAAAAGAGAGAAGGCTGAAAAATGAAAAAGAAAAAACTCTCTCTCAACAAACTGTTTCAGAATAACAAATTTCTGATTATACTCGCCCTTGTAATCTCAACAATAACATGGGTTTATATGAGTATGGGTACAACAAATGATACAACCGTAACAATAAGCAATATTCCCATTCAGATTGAATTGCCTGACCAGCTTGATAACAACGGGTTGCAGGTATTCCGTGATGCGGAGCAGACTGCCACGGTAACCGTAACAGGCAGCAGAGCCGTTCTCGGTTCTATCGGAACAAAGGATATTACTGTCACGGGTGCTACAAACGGAATTGACTCGGCAGGAACTTATCAGCTTTCGCTTTCAGCCGTAAAAGCCAACCCGAGTGCCAACTTTCAGATTATCTCAACCGTTACGCCTTCAAATGTCAATGTAATTGTTGATTATCAGCGTGAAACAAGTTTCCCGATTCAGGAAAATGTTGTTTACAAGGTTGCCGACGGATACTATGCGTCAACTTCTCTTGCATCAAAGAATATCACAATCTCAGGACCTCAAACAGAGATTGCCAAAATTGCAAAGGTTTCGGCATCGGCAGAACTTGACAGTATACTAAATGCGCCGACCTCAACGACCGCAAATATTGTGCTTTATGATAAAACAGGAAATAAAATCTCCACCGAGCTTCTTACAATGGAGTTTACGGATGTTGAGGCTACAATTTCCGTTCTCCCCGAAAAGACGGTAAATGTAATTCCTGAGTTTATTAACAAACCTAAAGGTCTTGATTTAAACGATGATATGCTTACGGTTGAGCCTTCAAAGATTCTGCTTGCAGGTCCAAAAGAAGTGCTTGACAAGACTGACAGCGTAAAGCTTGAGTCAATCGATTTTGCAACACTTTCAAACGAGCGTTATGAGTACGATACGCAGGGAATAAACATCCCGAGTGACTGCAAAAATATCAGTAACTCAACCTCAGCAAAGCTTGTACTTGACCTCAGCGGTCTGTCCAAAAAAACCTTTACCGTAGATTCATTCAAAGTAAGCGGTCTTTCTTCAAAATACAAAGCCGATGTAACACAGACAAGTATGAATGTTACCGTAATTGGCAGTGAAAAGGAACTTAAAAGCCTTAAAAGCTCAGATATTGAAGGTGTAATTGACACCTCGGATCAGAGCGGAACAGTGGGCTCGGTTCAGATGCCTGTTACTTTCAAACTCAGCGGTACTGACACCTGTTGGGTAAGCGGAAGCTACAAGGCTAATATCACAATCAGCGAAAAATAACCTATAAAAACCGCAGGCATTTTGATGTCTGCGGTTTAGTTTATTTGTATTAAATTACATTCTGATTCGATTTGAACTGCCTCGCCTTACAAAAGCCTTGTTCATATCGTCAGTATTGTGATATCTCACGCTCTGTACAAGACCAAGACTAATGAGCGTACTCAAAGCCGAAGTACCTCCCGAACTGAACAGGGGAAGGGTTATTCCGACTACGGGAAGAAATCCAAGCACCATCCCTATATTTACAATTGTTTGCGATGCTATCATTGAAAACACACCGTAGCAGATATACTTGCCTTCAAATTCACTTGAATTTTTTGCATTCAAAATCACTTTTAATATAATAAAAAACAAAATCAGCAAAAGCGCCATGCATCCAACAAATCCGAGTTCCTCTCCTGCAACGGTAAAGATAAAATCGTTTTCCTGTTCGGGGACGATTGAATGTTCAACACGCTGTCCGTTAAAAAGTCCGCTTCCGAAAGCTTCACCGCTTGCAATTGAAACCTTACCCTGATACTGTTGCCAACCGTAATTTGTCAGTGCATTCCCGTCAAGGTCAAACAAAGCAAGAACCCTGTTGCGATGTTCTTCATTCATAAACACATTCCATATAATCGGAATTGCGCACACAAGCAATCCTCCGAAAATAACAAAATATCTCAGTTGAACACCTGCCGCAAATGTCATAACCAAAAACATAAGCGCAAATATAAGAACCGTGCCATCATCACCCTGAATATGAATAATTACCATTGGTATCATTGCATGAAGTGCAAGGAAAAGCACTCCCGAAAACTTTTCAATCATTTTCTTTTCTCTCAGCCACGACAAATGCTTTGAAAAAGTTATGATAAAACAGATTTTTATAAACTCAGACGGCTGAATTGAAAATCCGCCCGGAAGATTAATCCATGCCGTATCATCTGTTCCGCTAACCTGAACTCCGAACACAAACACAAGTCCGGCAAGAACAATTCCCACTATTGCGGCAATGTACCATTTTCGTATAAGAAATCTGTAATCGGCAATTGATATAAACACCGATGCCGCAAGACCGACAGACACGGCGATAATCTGAGTTCTTAGATAACTGTATTCGCCCGACCGTTGCATACTCGCAATCAAAAGAAAACTGTACGCAACAGCGGTCAAGGTCAACAGCCACAACACTGCGTCACACTGTCTGAAATATTCATAAATATTTGTAATAACTTTTTTCACCCAAAACAACCTTTGAAATTAATTTTACCCTATAATTATATTAAATTACGCTCTCAATATCAAGTATAATTTCAATACAGAATAATACAAGTTTCGCATTTTGTTATAATAATAAAAACATGAATTTGATTCGGAGGTATATTATGTTATCTGATATCGAAATTGCTCAGAGTGCAGAATTAAAGCCTATTGCAGAAATTGCAAATCAGCTTGGGATTTCTGCTGATGAGCTTGAGTTTTACGGAAAGTACAAAGCAAAACTTTCTGATGAACTTGCAGACCGTGTAAAGGACAATCCTGACGGAAAGCTCATCCTCGTAACAGCAATCAACCCAACACCGGCAGGCGAGGGCAAAACCACCACTTCTGCAGGTCTTGGTCAGGCAATGGCTAAAATCGGTAAAAAGGCAATCATCGCACTCCGTGAACCGTCGCTTGGTCCTGTATTCGGAATTAAGGGCGGTGCCGCAGGCGGGGGTTATGCACAGGTTCTTCCGATGGAGGACATCAACCTTCATTTCACCGGTGATATGCACGCAATTACAGCAGCCAACAACCTTTGTTGCGCAATGCTTGACAACCACATTCAGCAGGGCAACACACTCGGCATTGATCCGAGAAGAATTCTCTTCAAGCGTTGTCTTGATATGAATGACCGTGCATTAAGAAATATCACAATCGGTCTTGGCGGTAAGGTGAACGGTGTTCCGAGGGAAGATCACTTCATCATTACAGTTGCATCGGAAGTTATGGCAATTCTCTGTCTTGCAAATGATATCTCCGACCTTAAAGAAAGACTCGGCAACATTCTTGTTGCATACACATACAGCGGTGAACCCGTTTATGCCAAAGATTTGAAAGCAGAGGGAGCAATGACTGCACTTCTCAAGGATGCAATCAAACCTAACCTTGTTCAGACGCTTGAGGGTACTCCTGCAATTATGCACGGCGGACCTTTTGCAAATATCGCTCACGGCTGTAACAGCATAAGAGCAACAAAGCTTGCATTAAAGCTTGCCGATTACTGCATTACAGAGGCTGGTTTCGGCTCGGATCTCGGTGCTGAGAAGTTTCTTGACATCAAGTGCAGATATGCCGGCATTGCTCCGTCGGCAATTGTAATCGTGGCAACATGCCGTGCATTAAAATACAACGGCGGCGTTCCAAAGTCAGAGGTTTCAAATGAAAACATTGAAGCACTCAAAAAAGGCATTGTAAACCTTGGTGTTCACATTGACAATATGAGAAAGTACAATGTTCCCGTAGTTGTAGCGATTAATCAGTTCGGTACAGATACAGATGAAGAACTAAAATACATTGAAGAATATTGTATTTCAAAGGGTGCAGACTTTGCCCTTTCAAATGTATTCGGAAAAGGCGGAGAAGGCGGCGTAGAGCTTGCAAATAAGGTAGTAGAGGCTTGTGAAAAGCCGTCTGCATTTAAACCGCTCTATTCACTCGACCTCACACTCAAAGAAAAAGTTGAAAAGATTGCAAAGGAAATCTACGGTGCGTCAAAGGTAAACTACACAACAGCCGCAGAAAAAGCAATCAAGGAAATTGCGGCACTCGGTGGAGACAAACTTCCCATATGTGTGGCAAAAACACAGTATTCGCTTTCAGATGATCCTACAAAGCTCGGTGCTCCAAAGGATTTTGAAATCACAGTAAGAGATGTAACAATTTCAAACGGTGCAGGTTTTGCAGTAATTTATACAGGCAATATTATGACAATGCCGGGACTCCCGAAAGTTCCTGCCGCAGAAAAAATTAATATTGACGAAAACGGCAAAATCAGCGGACTTTTCTGATATGGTTAAATTGATTTCTCACAGCGCCGATGAAACCGAGCAAATCGGCGAAAAAATTGCAAATAAGCTCCACGGCACAGAGGTAATAGCCCTTTTCGGCGAACTCGGTATGGGCAAAACCGCCTTTACAAGAGGACTGGCAAGAGCCCTCGGTGTTGATGACGGTGTGTCAAGCCCTACTTTCGCCCTTGTAAACGAATACAGCGGAAAGTACAATATCTATCATTTTGATATGTACAGGGTTAATTCATGGGATGATTTGTACTCAACGGGATTTTTTGACTACATTGACAACGGCATTCTCGTAATTGAGTGGAGTGAAAATATAGAAGGCGCACTTCCCGAAAATGCAATCAGAATAACGATTGAAAAAGGGGAGAGCGATGACGAAAGAATCTTTGAAATTGAAGGTGTTGAAATTTGAAAATTCTGTCTGTTGACACATCTGCAACAGCCGCATCTGTTGCACTTTCAGAAGAGGGCAAGCTGATCGGTGAAACTTTCATAAACACAAGTCTTACCCACAGTCAGACGCTCATCCCTATGGTTGAACAGCTTTTGAACAATACAAAAACGGAAATATCAGATATTGGTGCAATTGCAGTCAACGCAGGTCCGGGTTCATTCACGGGAGTAAGAATCGGTGTTGCGGCAGTAAAAGGTCTTGCTTTTGCAAATGATATACCGTGTGTTTCGGTTTCAACACTTGAGAGTATGGCTTATAATTTCCTTTCAACCGACTGTATTGTATGTGCCGTAATGGACGCACGCTGTTCACAGGTATACAATGCACTGTTTGAAATTAAAAACGGAGTTGTTACCCGACTTTGTGATGACAGAGCATTATCGCTTGATGACTTAAAAAACGAACTGCTGTCTGTTGACGGAAGAATCATCATAGCAGGTGACGGTACCGATATTACCTGTAAATACATCGGTAATGAAATTAAAAATGCAGAGTCTGCTCCCGTAAATCTTAAATATCAGAGAGCGTCTTCAACTGCACTTGTTGCATTTGAAATGATTAATAACGGACAAACCGTTTCGGCACAAGAGCTTATGCCGGTATATCTCCGCTTGCCTCAGGCACAGCGTGAGCTTAATAAAAAACTTGGAGGTAGAACAAAATGATAGCACTCGGATGCGACCACGGCGGATATAACCTTATCTGCGCAATCAAAAAATATCTGGATGAAAAAGGACTTGAGTACAAAGAGTACGGCACTTTCAGCGAAGAAAGCGTTGATTATCCGGTTTACGCCTACAAGGTAGCAACTGCAATTACTTCGGGCGAATGCTCAACAGGCATTCTCTGTTGCGGTACAGGCATCGGTATCTCAATTGCCGCAAACAAGGTAAAGGGAATCAGAGCCGCAGTTGTTTCAAACGAATTTTGTGCTGAAATGACTCGCAGACACAATAACGCAAATATTCTTTGTATGGGCGGCAGAGTTACAAGCGAAGAAGATGCTGTTAAATTCGCTGACATCTTCCTTAACACACCTTATGAAGGCGGCAGACACGAAAACCGTGTATCAATGATTACAGACATTGAAAACGGTACTTTTAAAGCATAAACAAATTAAAAATAAGATTAAAACGCTCTTATTATTAAGAGCGTTTTTCTTTTTGAAACTTAGATTTCTTGTTTGTAATATTTTGTAATTGTTATTTCTGATATAGAACCATTTCATAAATATTAATTCTATTCAGGAAATTAATAAAAATTATTCTTTCTCAGTCGGAATTATGCGTTGTGCTAATTGTATAATATTATTAAAAGCATACCTATTTATAAGTGCATTATAACTACTATATTTCAATTTGTAACCAAATTTACGAAAAAATTTCAAATTTTTAAATTTATTTACAAAAAACCCTTGTTTTTTTTCCTTTTTAGTATTATAATAACATCACAATGTTTTTAAAGAATTTTAAAAAAGAATTAAAACGATTTGGGAGAGAGTAAAAATGAGATTAAGAAAACAAGACCTTGGAGACAGAAACCTCGTAGGAAGCAGGGTTGAGGCTGTAAGAAAGCAGAAAGGTATGAAGCAAAAGGAACTTCTTGCCCAATTACAGGTTAACGGCGTCGATATGAACGCATCAGGACTTTCAAAGCTTGAAGGTCAGATTCGTTTCGTGACAGATGTTGAGCTTGTTGCGCTTGCCGATATTCTTGAAGTGTCTGTTGACTACCTTCTCGGAAGAGAAAACTGATTTTTTAACCGAATCTTTAAATTGCACCGTAGATTTTTTCTGCGGTGCTTTTATTAGCAGACAAAACCGTTGATATAAAAAGAATAACCGCAAACAGTAATAGGGGAGATGAATGTGATTGACCTCAACAACATTGAAAAATACAGAGAAAACAATCGAATAGAGGCCAAAAAGGCAACAGGCGGATTACCTAAAAGTTTGTGGGAAACATATTCATCCTTTGCAAATACACTAGGAGGAATTATACTTTTAGGGGTAGAAGAATACAGGGACAAATCACTTCATCCCGTAAATCTTCCCGATCCGGATGAACTTATTGAGGAATTTTGGGAGATAGCAAACGATATTCAAAAAGTAAGCACAAACATTCTTTCATATGATGATGTTTATGTGCAAAAAATTGAAGAAAAGCATATTATCGTTATTACAGTGCCAAAAGCAAAAAGATTTGACCGTCCCGTGTATCTTGACGGCAGCATTCATAATTCATACAGAAGAAACGGCGAGGGTGACTACCGTTGCACACTCGACCAAATTAACGCTATGGTGCGTGATTCCAAAATTAAAACACAAGATATGAATATCATCGAAAGTATGACTGCATCCGTATTTAATACCGATTCACTCCATAGCTACCGAATAAAAATGTCAACTGTTAAGCCAAACAATCGGCTTCAAAATTTGTCGGATAAAGATTTCTTGCAGGCAATAGGAGCAATCGGAGTAGGGGAAGACCTTTTGTTTCACCCTACAGCCGCAGGACTTCTTATGTTCGGTAAGTCAGAGTTCATCAAAAAAGAATACCCGTCCTATTGTCTTGAATATAAGGAAACAACACAAGATGATAAACACACAATTATTTCATCAAATTTAAATTCTGACTGTGAAAACCTTTATGATTTCTTTATAAAGGTCTTTGAAAAAATTTCATACGATATAAAACTGACAGCAAACATAAAATCAGACATTACACCGATTACAACTGCCTTACAGGAAGCTCTTGCAAACTGCCTTATAAATGCCGACTATTATGGATCAAACGGTGTTGTTATTATGAAAGATGATGAAAGCATTACGATATCCAATCCAGGCGGATTTAGAGTTGAACTCGACGCCGCAAGAGCGGGTGGTATATCCGATCCCAGAAACACGGCAATTATGCGTATGTTTAATTTGATAGGAATCGGCAGTAACGACGGATTCGGTATTTCTAATATTTTCTCCGTTTGGAAAAGTCACAAACTTGTTCTGCCGGTCATTGAAGAAAGTTTCAACCCCGAAAGCATCACCCTAAAGCTTTCGTTTGTTCCTGAAAGCAAATCAACTAATACTCAAATTTTACAAAATCGTCCCGATATTGAAACAGACAGGCAGGATGCCGTAATTTCATACATTACTGACAACATCACGGTAACTTCAAAAGAAATTTCCGAACTTCTCGGAATAAGTCATAAAAAATCGAAGCAACTTCTTCACAAACTTATGGCAAAGGATTTTGTTATAATCAAAAACGGAAAATACACCCTAAAAGCATAGAAGGAACTTAATCAAATTTCGGAACATCAATCCGCACAAGCGTTACTTATAATTGCTAGGTTGCTTATTTTTGCAAAAGAAAAACCCTCTGCTGTGTAAATAAATGCCAAAAAATAAATTTGCCTATATCTGCCTTTCTTGTGCTGCAACAGGCTGTTCGTGGCTTTGATGTTACAAAGTCTTGCAAGACGATTCCGTAGGTGCAGTTGTGCCGATTTATAATTTGAGTATGGTTGTTTCAATAATCTTTTCGTACATGATTTTCAAAAAAAATGTCCGTAAAATCAAGCATAAGTATTCATGTAATAATCGCAGACACTTATTTATGCTTTTACGGATTAAATTTAAAATTTACAAATTTGTGTAATTTTGCTTGACAATCACACAAAAAACAAGTACAATAAACAAGGTAAATCACCAATATTCGGAGACGTATCGAAGTGGTCATAACGGACATGACTCGAAATCATGATGCCCCCTGAGGGACGAGGGTTCGAATCCCTCCGTCTCCGCCACCGAAAAAGCCTGTAATCAAGCCGATTACGGGCTTTTTCTTATACCTTTTTCTAAGAGTAAGTGATCAAAGCAGACTTTTGTTTTTCTCTCCGGATTTTCGGCTTAGCCCTCCCTCCAACGACTTCCGAAGTCGCCACCCTCCGGTAGAGCAAGCCCTGTCTCCATCGCCTATGCCGAGGTGATTTTAGACTTGTAATCCAAGTGGGCGTAGCCGTCACGCCCTCGGTGTCTGCGTATTGTTCTACCAGCCGAAGAAAGAGTTCCTGCGCCTGCTCCTCAATGTCTGCGAGGTGCCCGTCCAGCACCCCAGCGGTCAGCAGGTTATAATACAATACCCGATGATGCTTCTTCAGATAAACTCGCCGCCGCTGGCCGTAAATGCCGATGGGGCGTTCTTCTTCGGGCGGTAATCAAACATCGGGTAGGCAATAGTCGCCCTGCCTTGTGTAAGTGCCGCCCAGCTGCTCAAATAGCGATTTCATATGTGATCCTCCCATTCAAAATTTCCCCGGCAGGTCTGCAATGCAAAATGCACCTGCCTTTCGATTACAGTTTAGCAAAATCGAAAAACAGGTGCGAGTATGCGAATTTTTAAATCGCACATTTGTATTATTTTAGCAACTGGGGTCAGTCGTCATCTTCATCATCAAATAAAGAATTGCGGCATTCTTCCTCTTCGTCATCGTGACGATATTCGCTATCATCCCAATTGTAAACATATTCACCTCGGTCAATACTGAAGCCATCCTTTTCGATGTATTCATATTCGCCGGACTCATAATTAAAACACCACTTGGCCATTCTTATTCACCCTCCATTCCGAGTACATAAAAAAGCATTCTAAAAGCAGAATCTTTCTTTGCCTCTTTTTTTGATATGGATGTCCCATCAAAGTAATAATCTTCTTCCGCTATGTGACATTCACAATTCCAAATGGGGTTACCATTGTCATCATATGTTTCCTTGAACTCATAAGTAGGAATGGAAAAATAACCTCTTCGAGCCAATATTTCAAGTTGGTTAATTGCATCATCACGGTTAGGATTTTCAATTTCGTCTCGGATAGATGGAAGCATATCATTTCTCTCTAGATACTCATACGCTAATTTGCAAGCAGCCATCCTTGCCTCACGGATAGACACACCAAAACCGCAAAACACCGGTAAAGAATCAAGCAGTTTGAGGTAACAATGATATTTAAGCTTAGAATAGTTGTAATCTAACGGAAAGCTTTGATATATAGTGTTATCCTCTTTTAAATACCAAGTCGATGAGTAAGAAGCTTCTTTGTATTTATACCAAGGAATGCACCCATTCTCGTTTATTTCCCATTCCTGAATAAGTCGCACATAATTGGTGTCGGTATCATTAATTAGAAAGTCTTCAGGAACAAGCATTGCTTCAACCACTTTTTGCAAGTCCTTCAGATTCCATCCTGAATCGATTGCAACAGCTCCGATAATAGCTTCAAACAAATCTTCTTTTACAGAATCTTCTTGGTTGATATTATTCTGTATATCGCCCTTACCCATAATAAGATGTTCGGAAAAACCAAGTTCATCCATTCGGCGAGCCAATGCTTTTTTATTCACCATTCGACTTTTGATTTTAGATAAGTTATCTTCGTCATAGTCACAGCCGAAGCTATTTACTACCGGCGCTTCGTAACCCTCTTGATTACGTTTGAATTCTTGTTCCCAAACAGAAATCTTTGTTCCGTCAATCGGATCCCCATTTGCTAAATGCCCGTACTTCTGAATAAGCAGTTTAACAATCACAAAATCAAGTGCTTTGTCTCCAATGAACTCGAGCACCTCATTGTTTTCACCGCCGTTCTCTACGGTATATGAGCGACGAGTGAAAGCTTGCTGCAACAAATCAAGATTTTTAAAATCATATTCGATTTGTCCTTGCACCATTTTCCATACTAATTCTTTTTCCATAATAAAAAATCCTTTCGGTAATGTATTTTACCAAAAGGCATAATAATAGCCTAACAAAAACACTTTCCCCGTGAGAATAGGAAATACAATGCCAGACATACATCATTAAATATAATTCTTTGTTTCCGTTTGTTTACTCGGGTTCACTTTCATAAACAGGAATAAACACTAAGATACAATGTTTCAAATTTAATGTATTATGCCTTCAAGCTAAATCATTGTATCTCATTCACGAAAAGAATGCAAGTATTATATTAAAAATCATCTCCTTTGTAGTTATCACACAAAGGAGATGCAGAAATATATTAAGTTTTATTTTCTATGCTTCATCTTCCTTTGAAAATCGTTCAGCGTCTGGATATGCCAGAGGCTTTTGCGGGTGATGGAGCGGAAGGTCAGGGAGCAGAAGAAATCCACAAGAAAGATTTTCGGGATACAGAACTTCAGTCCCTTTTGAAAGGCTTTCAGTGACCCACGGGTGCACCAGTTGTGGACGGTGGTCAGGGTGTAGCCGGTCAGGGTTACCACATCCTTTACCGTGACCACATCCGGGTATTTGCGCAGCAGCTTTTCATAGTAGACGTGCATTAGCACCATTATACGCAGTATTGACAATAATGTAAACAAAAATATTAACAAAATCACGCAAAGCAAACAATTCATGAGATGGTTCGGTGATTGGCAAAATAGCCCTGCAAAAGCAAGTAAAGCGGTAGACAGCAACAGCTAATCTGACTGATTTGCTTCTATAAAACAGAATTTTCTGTCTGCGTAATAACACATTTATCACAAGCTTTTTCTTTGTAACAACAAGTTAATTTATGCATAAAATATCATTGAATAAAAATAACGGTTGGTGAAAAAAGGTGGCATTGAGTACAAGAGAATTGCTTGCAAGGCTTTTAAAATGTGAGGCAGGTGGGGAAGGTGAAAACGGAATGCGTGCCGTTGCGTCGGTAATTGTAAACCGAACCCGTGTTCCAAACGGGGAATTTGCAAGAGTCAGCAAGGGCGGAGATTTCCGTGCCATAATGGAACAACCAAATCAATTTACCTGTCTTAAAACAACTGTCGGAGGACAATATAATCCTCAGAATGTTTATAATATACGCCCTGACGAAATTCACTATAACATTGCCGATTGGGCATTGGCGGGCAATACCGATTCATCTGTCGGAAATTCAATTTTCTATTTTAATCCATTTTCAGATACCTGCCCAACATTTTTTCCGTCAAACAACGGAGTAATTTACAACAGGGTAGGGGATCATTGCTTTTATTCGCCTACCGAGGCTTATTCCAAAACATAAAGGAGCATAGCTTAATGGATAATTCTTCAAATATGGCAGTTAATACAACTCCTACGGCAAATCAGATTAATCCCGAACATCATTACGGACTTGACAAAAACAAAGCCTGCCTCAACAATTCATGTCCGTCAAACACAGCGGATAGCGGATGTTATATTCCTGCGATTGACGAAATTATGCGACACAATCAGGGCGCACCGTCTGTTGCACACCCCAATATGACAGAAAAAGTTCAAAAATCAAATGACAATCCCTCGCTTGAACAGGCAGAAATAGCATATGAAGAGGGCGGAAGTACATCAGAAGAACAACCTGAAAATATAAATAAATACAGCGGAAGTCTTCAAAATATACCGTTCATTAAGGACTTAAAAAAAATAGATACATTTATACCTGTTTTGCCTGCAACCCCTGCTACAACGGCGAGCTCCGGAGCCACCGTTGCAACGCCGATAAGGCAGAATATCGGAATGTCGATGAGTGATTATCAATATCCGTTTCCTGTAACAGCCGAAAGTCTGAGATATCACAACGGTTTTATGCGAACACAAATCGGAAGACGAATCACCGTTGATTTTCTCATGGGAGCAAACACAATTGTTCAGAAAACAGGCTATCTTTTAGGTGTTGCTCAGGATTATATCCTTATAAATGAGATTGACACCAACGACATCACAACCTGTGATTACTACAATATAAAATTTATAAGGTATTATTACTAAACCACAGCGGCAAAAACTAAAGTTTATAGTTTTTGCCGCTGTTTTATTGTCATTATTTGCTATGTGTACATCATTTCATTATTTTAACATATAATTTTCTATAGTGTAAAAAATTAAAAAATTGTAAGAAATATTGAATTATTGCTGTAATTTGTGATATAATGTGAGCGTTGATGTTATCACTTCTCAATAAACAAACAACAGGTAGCTATAAGACCTGTTACATATTATTTTATCTTGGAGGAATCGCCATGAAATTCTGTAAATATTGCGGAGCACAGCTTGAAGACAATGCTGTTTGCAACTGCGAAAAGTCAAGAGCCGCTCAAGCACAGGCTCAGCAGGCAAATGCACAGGCACAGTCTCAGTATCAGCAGCCTGTTCATCCACAACAGCCACAGTATCAGAACCCTGTTCAGCAACAGTATACACAGCCGCAAAACCCTCAGACACAGCAGTCGCCTTATGCCGTAAATAACACAGCACCCATTGGGGAAAATGCTTTTGTTAAGGCTTTAAAGAACATTCCTGTTGTGTTCACTTCATTCTTTAAGGATTCCAAAACTGTTATCAAAACAGCAAAGGCTGAAAAAGACATCATTCTCGGCGCTCTTTTCTCGGCAATTTTCTTTATTGCACTCATTCTTGGCAATATGTTTCTTATGCTTTCTATGAGCGCACTTGATTTTCCGAAAACACTTCTTGTAAGTCTTGTTACTGCTGTCCTTATCGGTGGCTTCTATTCTGTTATTCTCTTTGCATATGTAAAGAAATACAAAACCGAAGAAAACACAGCCAAAGCATTTATTGATTCATTCATTACATTTTCAATTGAATCTATTCCGGCATCAATCGGTTGGATTTTGGCAGGTCTTTGCGCATTAATCAGCGTATATATGTTCCTGTTCTTCTTCATAATCGTTATGCTTTACCTTGTTATTTCACTTGTAAATCAGGTAAAAGCTAATGTTCCCGAAGCAAAGAACTCTGCATTATTCACTTTAATTCTCACACTCATCGTTGCCGTTGCATTTATGATTGTATTCTTCATCGGCGCAAAACTTACTATGTGGTCATTTAACACAAGTACATTTGCAACAAGTGTTCTTACATCGCTTATCGGCGGCGGTTCATACTCTTCATTGTATTAATCTGACATACAAATTCATAACATAAAATTAACGCTCCGAATTTATTCTCGGAGCGTTTTTTATATCAGTTCACTGATTATTGAATTTGAAACAAGAAAGCCTTTCGGTGTAAAGCTGATAGACTTGTCTGTAACATTTGTATAGCCGTATTTTTCATACTCTTTAGCTTTTTTGATAATGTAAGAGGGGAGGGTGTACCCGAATTTTTCCTCAAATTCATAATAATTAAGACCGCTTTTCAGCCTGAGAGAGAGCATAATAAATTCCTCCTCATCTCCGCCCGTACCTTCAAAAGACAGCTTATTGTTATTAAAATCGTCCATGCTTCTCGAATAAAAAAACCTTTTGCCCTCAAAAAATGAGTGTGCAGACGGACCTATGCCGATATATTCACCGCATCTCCAGTAATTGGTATTATGTCGGCTTTCATAACCATGTTTTGCAAAATTAGAAATTTCATATTGCTTGTATCCGAGAGAATCAAGCATTTCAACAGCTTTCAGATACATTTCAGCCTGCATATCATCATCGGCAAGCTTAAGTTTATTTTGCACCTTATAAAACGGAGTATTCTCCTCGATTTTCAAAATGTATGATGAAATATGAGTAACTTTGCAATCGGCACAGAAACTGATTGATTTTTCAAGGCTTTCAATTGTCTGATTAGGAATTCCCATCATCAAATCAAGTGAAATATTATTAAATCCCGCACTTTTAGCCCTTTCAACAGAAGTCTTTGCGTCATCTATGCTGTGAATTCTCCCAAGCAGCCTTAATTCATCTTCAACAGCAGTCTGCATACCCATTGAAATGCGATTAAATCCGCAGGCATACATTTTTTCAAAATCAATAGTTTTGGCGGAGTCGGGATTGACTTCAACCGTAATCTCGGCATTATTTTGAATATTAAAATTAAACTTGATAAAATCAAGAATATCACAAAGTCTGTCTGCACCCAAAACACTCGGCGTACCGCCGCCGAAATATACGGTCGCAACATCTCTTTTGGCTTTTTCAGACCAGTATTTTATTTTATCTTTTAATTCAATCACATAATTATCGAAAGCGTTTTCATCTGCATTACCGCTGAAAAAATCGCAATACGGACATTTGTGCTTACAAAACGGTATGTGAATGTAAAGACCGATAGAATTACTCATAAAAAACCTCATAAATGATTTTGAGGCAGAAACACAAGTTTCTGCCTCGATTTGGAAGGTATATGAAAAAATAGGAAAAATCACATTAAGTCCTTCTGTATCAATATATTACAATATATTTACAAATTTGTCAAGTTTTTGTAGCAATTATTTTTCTCACATTTTCTTCATTCTTTATTGACATATACCATCCAAAAATAGTAAAATATAGAATTGTGGATATACTTAACCTCCGAAGGGAAGAAAGATATGAGTTCATTTAAAGAAGAAATCAGCAAGCGCAGAACCTTTGCGATTATTTCGCATCCTGATGCGGGTAAAACAACACTTACGGAAAAGCTCTTGCTCTACGGCGGAGCAATTAACCTTGCAGGTTCGGTAAAAGGCAAAAGAACCGCAAAGCATGCTGTGTCCGACTGGATGGAAATTGAAAAACAGCGTGGTATTTCTGTTACATCATCGGTTTTGCAGTTTAAATATAACGGTTATTGCATAAATATTCTTGACACACCGGGACATGAGGACTTCTCTGAAGATACCTACCGTACACTTATGGCGGCAGACTCTGCCGTAATGGTAATTGACGGTTCAAAGGGTGTTGAGAAACAGACTATCAAACTTTTCAAGGTCTGTGTAATGCGTAATATTCCTATCATTACATTCATCAACAAGATGGACAGAGATGCAAAAAATTCTTTTGACCTTCTTGAAGACATTGAGAATGTTCTCGGAATTCACACCTATCCCGTAAACTGGCCAATCGGTTCAGGTAAAGAATTCAAGGGTGTGTATGACAGAAATTCTAAGAAAATCCTTGCTTTCACCGCTAATAACGGTCAGAAAGAAGTTGAAAAGAAAGAACTTACGCTTGACGATCCTGCCCTTGAAGATACAATAGGCTACTATCATAAGCAGGATTTGTTTGATGAAATAGAACTTCTTGACGGTGCAGGCGATGAATTTGACCTTGAAGCAGTCCGCAACGGTCAGCTTACTCCTGTATTCTTCGGTTCGGCTCTTACAAACTTTGGTGTTGAACCATTCCTTGAACAGTTCTTACAGCTCACAACTCCACCTCTGCCAAGAGAAACAGTTGATGAAAAGGTTGAGCCTATGTCAGACTTTTTCTCTGCATTTGTCTTCAAAATTCAGGCAAACATGAACAAGGCTCACCGTGACAGAGTTGCATTTATGCGCATCTGCAGCGGCAAGTTTGAAAAGAATATGGAAGTGTTCCATGTTCAGGGCAACAAAAAAATGCGTCTTTCACAGCCACAGCAGATTATGGCTCAGGAAAGAGAAATTGTTGACGAGGCATATGCGGGCGACATCATCGGTGTGTTTGATCCGGGCATTTTCTCAATCGGTGACACAATCTGTTCACCGGGACACAAGGTACAATTCAGGGGAATTCCTACATTTGCTCCCGAACACTTTGCACTTGTCCGTCAGAAAGACACAATGAAGCGCAAACAGTTCATCAAGGGTACAAGTCAGATTGCACAGGAAGGTGCAATTCAGATTTTCCAGGAGCTTGACGCAGGTATGGAGGAAGTTATCGTTGGCGTTGTAGGCGTACTTCAGTTTGATGTTCTTAAATACAGACTTCAAAACGAGTACAACTGTGATATCATTATGGAAACACTCCCATATGAATTTATCCGTTGGATTGTAAACGATGACATTGATCCGAAAACTCTCGACCTTGCGTCCGATACTAAGAAAATTCAGGATCTTAAAGGCAATCATCTTTTGCTCTTTACAAGCTACTGGAGCATAAACTGGGCGCTTGAACACAACAAGGGACTTGAACTCGCTGAGTTCGGTACAAACTAAATATTTAAAATATCGGAGGATATATGCTGTACGACAAGCTTAAAAATTATTCAAAAAGCGGCATATATCCTTTTCATATGCCCGGACACAAAAGAACGGACATTACAGAAGAGGGTATAATACCGTATAATATCGACATAACCGAAATTCATGATTTTGACAATCTCCATTCACCAAACGGAGTTATTGATGAAATTCAGAAAAAGGCTGCAAAACTTTACAATGCAAAAAATGCTTTCATTCTGATTAACGGTTCAACAGGCGGAATACTTTCTGCAATCCGATCAATGACAAATCAAGGCGACAAAATCTTAATGGCTCGTAACTGCCACAAATCTGTATATAATTCAGCAGAACTGTTTAATCTCAATGTCGATTACATTTTTCCCGATACAGACAGCAGATACAATATTCTTACATCGGTTTCACCTTGCGATATAGAAGATAAACTTACAAAACACAATGATGAAATCAGACTTGTAATCATAACTTCGCCTACATATGAAGGAGTTGTTTCGGATATAAAGTCAATTTCCGAAATCTGTCACAAACACGGAGCAAAATTACTTGTTGACGAAGCTCACGGAGCGCATTTTCCGTTTTCGGACAGTTTTCCCGATGAAGCACTTAACTGCGGTGCAGACGCAGCAGTATTGAGTCTGCACAAAACTTTGCCGTCATTAACTCAAACTGCATTGCTCATAACAAATGACAGCGAGCTTTCTGAAATTCTTGCCGAAAATTTAGCTGTATTTGAAACAAGCAGTCCGTCATATATTTTAATGAGTTCAATCGAAAAATGTCTTGATTTCTGCGAAAACAGCAAAGATAAATTCAAGGAATATTGTTGCAATCTTAAAACGGTCAGAGAAAAACTTAAAAATCTAAAATATCTGAAAATTTATGATAAAAGCGATACTGATTTTGATTATGATATCGGCAAAATTGTAATTTCAACAGCGAACGCAAATATTTCAGGAACAAAGTTTGCCGAAATACTGCGAAATAATTATCAGATTGAAACCGAAATGGCATATTCGGACTATGTAATTGCCATGACATCTGTTTGTGACACTGAAAAAGCTTTTAATATGCTCTCAGATGCTCTGATTTCAATTGACAGCGAACTTTCAAAAGGAGCCGACACCGAGCGTGTTCCGTTAAAAAATCTCTACACAGGCAAAAATTTCAACGCCTGCGAGTTGTACAAATTCAACAAAGAAACTATTCCGTTTGAAAATTCGGAATTCAGAACTTCTGCCGAGTATATCTGGGCATATCCACCCGGAATTCCCCTCATCGTACCCGGTGAAATTATAAGCAAGGAACTTATAAATTACATTGAATATCTTTCAGCCTGCAAGGTTGAGATTATGTCAACAAAAGGCGGTATGACGGACAACATAAGCGTAGTTAAAAAAGATTGACAAATCAATAGCTGTGTGATAATATTAAACTAACAAAATCTAACAAGGAGTTTGATTTATTATGAAGAGAATTAAAACTATTGAAACTCGTGACCTCAAGAAGAGCGTTAAGACAGGCGGTTGCGGCGAGTGCCAGACTTCATGTCAGTCAGCGTGTAAGACATCTTGCGGCGTTGCTAACCAGCAGTGCGAAAAGTGCATGAGCGAGAAATAATTCTATTTTAATTTGATTATTAAGGATTATCGCCGTTTTCCCAAAGGGTTAACGGCTTTCCTTTTGTCTAACGGAGATATTATGATTCATCAGTATAAACTTAACGGATACAACATTGTTCTTGATGTTTACAGCGGCAGTGTACACGCAGTCGATGACCTTGCTTATGATGTTATTGCAATGTACAAAAACGCAACAAAAGAACAGATAATCGACGAAATGCTTTCAAAATATGCAGACAATCCTGAGATTACAAAAGAAGAAATCTCTGACTGCATTGATGATGTAAAAGAGCTTGAGGAACAGGGAAAGCTCTTTACAGACGACAAGTACGAAAACCTTGCATTTGACTTTAAAAAGAGAAACACAGTAATCAAGGCACTTTGTCTGCACATTGCTCACACCTGTAACCTTAACTGCGAATACTGCTTTGCAAGTCAGGGCAAATACCACGGCGAGAGAGCGCTGATGAGCTTTGAAGTGGGCAAGAGAGCAATTGACTTTCTCATTGAAAATTCAGGCAGCAGAGTAAACCTTGAGGTTGACTTCTTCGGCGGAGAACCTCTTATGAACTTTGATGTTGTAAAGCAGATTGTTGCCTATGCAAGAAGCATTGAAAAGGAACACAACAAAAACTTCCGTTTTACACTTACAACAAACGGTATGCTTGTTGATGACGATGTAATTGAATTTGCAAACAAAGAATGTCATAATGTAGTTCTCAGCCTTGACGGCAGAAAAGAAGTGCATGACCATCTTCGCAAAACTGTAAACGGCAAAGGCAGTTATGACATTATCGTTCCGAAATTTCAGGAATTTGTCAAAAAAAGAGGCAACAAGGGTTACTATGTAAGAGGTACTTACACACATAATAACACAGACTTCACAAACGATATTTTCCATATGGCGGATTTGGGGTTTACAGAGCTTTCAATGGAGCCGGTTGTATGTGCTCCCGATGACCCATATGCACTTACATATGACGATTTGCCTATCCTTTTTGAACAGTACGAAATTCTTGCAAAGGAAATGCTCAAGCGTGAAAAAGAAGGCAGACCGCTCACCTTCTATCATTATATGATTGACCTTACAGGCGGTCCGTGCATTTATAAGAGAATCTCGGGTTGCGGTTCGGGTACAGAATATATGGCTGTAACACCTTGGGGCGACCTCTATCCCTGTCATCAATTTGTAGGCGATGAAAAGTACAAGCTCGGCGATATTTTTAACGGTGTTTCAAACACGAAAATTCAGGACGAATTTAAGCTTTGTAACGCATACGCCCGTCCCGACTGCAAAGACTGCTGGGCAAGACTTTATTGCAGCGGCGGTTGTGCCGCAAACGCTTATCATGCAACAGGCTCAATCACAGGTATTTACGAATACGGCTGTGAGCTTTTCAGAAAAAGAATGGAATGTGCCATTATGATGAAGGTTGCAGAAGCAGAAGAATAAAATTACAATAAAATTTACAGGCAGATACATTTTTCTTGTATCTGCCTGTATTTTCGAGGTGCTGTATGAACGAAAAAATTATTATGCTCGGCACAGGAAGTGCGATGGTTACCGACTGTTATAATACCTGTTTTCTTCTGAAATCCGAAAACGACTGTCTTCTTGTTGACGCAGGCGGCGGAAACGGAATTTTATCCGCAATTAAGAAATCCGGAGTAGCTTGGAACAGCATAAAAACAATGTTTATTACTCATTCTCACACCGACCATATATTAGGTGCCGTGTGGGTAATAAGGCAAATAAGCGCTCTTATGAATTCAGGCAAATATGACGGTAATTTTAATATTTACTGCCACGATGAATGTGTTGATTCAATCACGGCAATTTGCAACCACACACTTGCACCGAAATTCCTCAAAAATATCAATACAAAAATTTTCATCAATGAAGTAAAAGACGGTGAAAAACAAAATGCCGGCAGTATCCGACTCACTTTCTTTGATATATTTTCAGACAAAACAAAGCAATTCGGATTCAAGGCTGTTTTTCCGTCAGGAAAAGTTCTCACCTGTCTCGGTGATGAACCGTTCAATGAAAAATGCAGAAATTTTGTTCAAAACTGTGATTATCTTATGTGTGAAGCTTTTTGTCTTTACAGTCAAAAAGATATTTTTAAGCCTTACGAAAAATTCCACAGCACAGCGCTTGATGCCGGAAAACTTGCAGAGAGTCTTTTTGCAAAAAATCTTATCCTGTATCACACCGAGGACGAAACACTTCAAACACGCAAAAGAACATATACTTCAGAGGCAAGAACAGTTTTTAACGGAAATATATTTGTTCCCGATGATTTTGAAGTTATTGATTTAAAATAATCTCATAACACCTGCTGTAATCATACAAAGCACAATTCCCATTGCAGTAGGCAAAGCCATAGAAACAAGCGTCCATTTAAGGCTGCCTGTTTCTTTTTTTATTGTCAGACAGGTCGTTGAACACGGATAATGAAGAATGCAAAGAATAATCGTGCATACAGCCGTTGTAATCGTCCAGCCGTTCATACTGAGAAGTTGAAACAGCTGATCGTAGCTTGAATAATCAACAAGAGTACCGCTTGCCATATATGACATAATTATAATCGGAATAACGGTTTCATTAGCAGGAAATCCAAGTATAAATGCCATTATTATAACGCCGTCAACCCCGATAAATCTGCCGAACGGATCTAAAAAATCAGTACAATATTTTAAAAGTGAAACATCGCTTATATGCACATTTGCAAGAATCCAGATTATCGCACCTGCCGGAGCGGCAACCGCAACAGCCCTTCCTAAAACAAATAAAGTTCTGTCCAACAGCGAACGAACAATAGTTTTTAAAATCTGCGGCTTTCTGTACGGCGGAAGTTCAAGCACAAATCCGGACTGTTCGCCTTTCAATATTGTGACTGAAAGTACCTTAGATATAACAAGTGTTATAAAAACACAGAAAACTATTATTCCAATCAACAATGCCGCTACCTCAAGCGAACTGCTCAGCGTAAATGCCGTACCTGCAAAGAACATGAGCAGTAATGCAATGATTGTAGGAAACCGTCCGTTACACGGCATAAAATTATTTGTAAGAATTGCAATCAGTCGTTCTTTTGGCGACTCGATGATTCTGCAACCCGTAACTCCGCAGGCATTACAGCCAAGACCCATTGCCATAGCAAGACTTTGCTTTCCGTGTGCACCGCATTTTGAAAAATACCTATCAAGATTAAATGCAATTCTCGGCAGATATCCCGAATCCTCAACAAGCGAAAACAACGGAAAGAATATAGCCATAGGCGGCAGCATTACAGATACCACCCATGACAGAGTTGTATAAACTCCGTCAATCAAAAGTCCCGTTACAACATCGGGAGCGTGTAAAAAATCAAAAAGAATATACAGTTTCTCTTTTATAAAACCAAACAAATTGCTTAACCATTCGCTCGGATAATTTGCACCGACAACTGTTATCCAGAACAATATACCAAGCATTGCAAGCATAATCGGTATTCCCGTGGTTTTGCTTGTAAGTATTTTATCAAGCTTTCTTGTACAAGCATTTAACTCTGATTTTTCATATTTTACGCAGTCACTTGAAATTTTGTTGCCAATTCGCGAAAGCTTTTCAATATTCTGTTTGTAGTTTTTTTCGGATAGTATATCAACACCTTCAAAATTTCTTTCTACCCTAAAACATTTTGTCTTTCCGCTGCATACATTATAGATCGCTTTTTTTAATTCATCCAAACCTTTTTTGTCTGTTGCACAGGTTTTTACAACAGGTATTCCAAGGTTTAGCGATAACTCGTCGCAATCGATTTTTATACCGTTTTTTTCAGCCTCATCACAAAGATTAAGACAAAGAACAGCATTCTTTGTGACAGATAACACCTGCAATGCAAATGAAAGATTTCTTTCAATAACTCCGCAGTCAACAACTATTACAACGCAGTCATTTTGATTTTGTATAAGACACTCCCTTGTTACCGCCTCTTCGCCCGAAAATGAAAGCAGGGAATAGCATCCGGGTAAGTCCGTAATACAAAATCTTGCGTCTTTGATTTTGCAACAACCTCTGGCAAACTCAACTGTTTTACCCGTCCAGTTTCCCGTGTGCTGTCTTAATCCCGTCAGTTCGTTAAAAATTGTACTCTTGCCGACATTAGGATTACCGGCAAGTGAAATTTTGTAATCGCAATCCGATACATCCTTTTTATTAAAAGATGATTTATCCGTAGAAAACAATAAAAAAGCCTCCTTTTATTCAGGAGTAACAATGATATCTTTGCAATCGTTATTTCTCAGTGCCACAACGGCATTTTTAACAAGATACGCAGACGGATCACCGAACGGACTTGTAAACAAGGGGATAACAGAACTGTTCTCCATAATACCAAAATCAAATATTCTGTTTTTGATATTTTCATTACAGTTCACACGATAGACAATCCCCGTAACTCCAAGCGGTAACTTGTCAAGCGAACATTTTTCTTTCATCTGATTCACCGATTTCAACTTTTTATTAACAGCATATTCAATTCATACAACTGAGTTACACAAAAAGCCGGCCATAAACTAAACTTATATCGTACCTGAATAAACTCTGATATCAGAAAAATTTTAAGGAATTGACACGACTATAAACAGGTGTTATAATTAAATGCAGATTTCAAATGTATATAACTTAATATGGGTTTACGGTTCAAAATGCATCTTGCAGAGTAGATAACAGAGAATTCGGTGAGAATCCGAAGCAACAGTCATTACTGTATTTGGCATTGCCATAAGTCAGGTCGCTGTCCGTATGCCTCGGATTTTGCAAATCTTGGACAAGGAAGAGGTGCAGCCGACCATATCTGTACAGACTTTTGGTCTGTATGGTTTTGTTTGTTGTGCCTTCCAAAAACGGAGGGCTTTTTTATTTTGCCTTTCGATATACACAATACAATATGGAGGAAAACACTATGAACAAATCTTTTAAAAAAATCCTCTCAATTGTACTTTCTGTAATGATGATTTCGTCACTTATGACGGTTTCACTTTCAGTAAGCGCAGTTGAAGACGGAAAAGTAAGAGTAATTGTCAGAAATGATACATACTCGGTAGAAAACGGCGCTCCGTGGGACGGCGTTCTCGTTGATGAGTGGGTAAGCATTAATAATGACACTACTATGATGTCAGCGGTTGCTGATGCACTCAACAATCACGGCTACACACAGGAAGGTGCTGAGAACAATTACATCTCGTCAATTAACGGTCTTGCTGCATTTGACGGCGGTACAATGAGCGGCTGGATGGGAACTCTCAATGACTGGTTCACAAATTCAGGTTATGCATCCTATACAGTAGCAGACGGCACACTTGAGAGTGGTGATGAAATCGCTATTATGTATACTTCAAACGGTTACGGCGAGGATATCGGCGGTACATGGGCAAATAACGATACAACTGTTAAATCGGTTGAGATCACAGGTGCCGAGCTTTCGGGCGAATTTGATCCGTCAGTTACAGACTATACACTTACAATCGACACACCGTCAGCTGATGTAAATGTAGTTCCTACTGCAACTAACAAAAACTTCCAGACAAGAAAATATAAGAATGAATATCTTCCTTCTGACGACAGTGCGTTTTACAAGAGAAGTCAGACTGTTAATGTTTCTGACGGTGACAAAATTTTCATCGGCTGCGGTGATATTGCATGGCCGTCAATGAACACAAGTGAAGGCGGTACTGTATATACATTCACAGTGAAATATGCTCCTTCCGCAGCTGACACAGTTTCAAACAAGATTGACGAGGTTGCAAAACATCTTGCATCACAGGATGCCCCCACAGTTTCTTCAGTAGGCGGCGAGTGGACAGTCCTCGGTCTTGCAAGAGCAGGTAAAATCACAGACGAAATTGCAGACAGTTACTATCAGAATGCAGTTAAGTATGTTGAAGAAAAGGGTTCTGCAAAACTTCACAATACTAAATCAACAGACAATTCAAGAGTAATTCTTGCCCTTACGGCAATCGGTAAGGATGTTACAGATGTTGCATCATATAACCTTCTTGAACCGCTTGCAGATATGGATTATGTTAAGAAGCAGGGTATCAACGGTCCTGTCTTTGCACTCATTGCACTTGATACGGGCGATTATGAAATTCCACAGACTGACGCCGCAAATCCCACAACAAGAGAAAAGCTCGTACAGACAATTCTTGATGCACAGGTAGCAAACGGTGGCTGGACATTCTTCGGCTCAACTGCAGATCCTGATATGACAGGTATGGCAATTCAGGCACTTGCTCCTTACTACTCAACAAACAGCGATGTTAAAGAGGCAATTGATAAAGCACTCACAGCAATGTCAAACGCACAGAATGAAAACGGCGGATTTGCATCATGGGGTTCTGTAAACAGCGAAAGCTGTGCACAGGTACTCGTTGCACTTACAAGCCTTGGAATTGATCCTACAAATGATGAAAGATTCATCAAAAACGGCAACACACTCATCGATGCTATGATGAGTTTCTCCGCTGAAAACGGATTCGGTCATACAGACACAACATACAATCAGATGGCAACCGAACAGGGTTTCTATGCTTTTGTTTCATTTGACCGTCTTGTAAACGGCAAAACTTCACTCTACAATATGACTGACCGACTTGCAGAAAATTATGCCGTAGGTGATGTTAATCTTGACAACACAGTTTCTGTAATTGACGCAACACTCGTTCAGAAGCAGATTGTAAACCTTGAACAGCTTTCAAAGGTTTCACTTATCAAGGCTGATGTAAATCATGACGGTGTTATCGATGTTGTTGATGCAACAGAAATTCAGAAAATCATCGTTAAGCTCGTTTGATTAAAGTTCACAAGTAAAGATTGGTTATGGAAAAGATAAAAAAGTTTGTTAAAAAAAATCAAATACTTTTAATTGCGGTGTGCGTTTGTATTGCCGCACTTACAGTAGCATTTTTTGCAGGCGGCAACAGATCGGAAAATAAAGTTCAAACTGCATCAACTGCCTCCTCGCTATCGACAACAAATGCAGACACAGAAACAACTTCTGTGTCTGCAACAGAGAAAACCACTCAAAATCCTACCGATTCCGCTAAATCAAACAAAGATAAAAAGGACAGAAAAAATTCCGAAGATAAAAAGAACAGTAAGGATAATTCGCAGAACAGTAACGGTTCAGCCGTTGAAAAAAGTGAAAAATCCGAGCAGAGTTCAAACAACAGTTCTTCGGATAAGAAAAAACCGTCTTCTTCATCAAACAGTTCTTCAAAACCGAACAAAAAGAATGATGTTCAGCCGACAACACAGGATAAGTACAAAACCGATCCCGTACCGTCGGGAAAGCCAAAGCCGGTTGAACCGGAAGAACAGGAAACAAAAGATACAAATCTTTATTGTACCTTTACAATCACCTGTTCAACAATTCTTGACAACATGGATGACCTTGATCCCGAAAAAATTGAACTCGTTCCAAAGGACGGTATAATCCTCAAAAAACAGAAAGTTCAATTCAAAGAGGGCGAATCTGTATATGATGTCCTTGTAAAAGTTTGTAAGGACAACAATATTCATATGGAATCAAGCTGGACTCCTATGTATAATTCCGCTTATATTGAAGGAATTAACAACCTCTACGAATTTGACTGCGGTTCTCTTTCGGGCTGGATGTACAAAGTCAATGAATGGTTTCCAAACTACGGCTGTTCACGATATGTGCTAAAAAACGGCGACGATGTGGTCTGGTGCTACACCTGTAACTTAGGCTATGATGTCGGCGGAGGATACGCAACAGGAGAATAATGATGAAGGATACTTTTTCAAATATGCACCCCTTTATCAATTTTATATTTTTTGCACTTACAATAGGGTTCACGATGTTTATCATGAACCCTGTTTGTCTTGCTGTAAGTTTTTTATGTGCGCTTGTAACCGCTTTATACCTTAACGGCAAAAAAGCTGTGAGATTGTCACTTGTTTTTCTTTTACCTATGATACTCTTGATAGTTCTCGTAAATCCTGTTTTTAATCATGAAGGAATGACTATACTCACATATTTTCCGTGGGATAACCCACTAACCCTCGAATCAATCGTTTACGGTATTGCAAGTGCATTTTTGCTTTCGTCAACAGTTTTATGGTTTTCTTCATTCAATGCAGTAATCACTTCCGACAAGGTAGTTTTCCTGTTTGGCAGAATAATGCCGTCATTGAGTCTGGTGATTTCAATGGCATTGCGTTTTGTTCCAAGGTTTTCGGCACAAATGAAGCTTGTGCGTAATGCACAACACACAATAGGCAGAGATATAAACGAGGGAACATTGTTTCAAAGAATAAGAAACGCAGTAAAAATCCTTTCGATTATGATAACATGGTCGCTTGAAAACGCAATTGAAACAGCCGATTCAATGAAAAGCAGAGGTCACGGTCTTAAAGGCAGAACATCCTATTCACTTTATAAATTTGACAAAAGAGACGCATTTATGCTTTGCACAATCCTTTTTACCGGATTGGTACTTATGATTTTGCTTTTTACAAACGCAATTAAATTCAGATACTATCCGTCAATCAAGGGCGATTTGTTTACGGTGCAAAGTGTTATTTTTTATATATTCTACACATTTTTAATGTTGATTCCGCTATCGGTAAATATAGGAGAGGGGATAAAATGGAAACATATGCAATCAAAAATCTGAGTTTTCGATACCCCGAAACCGGTATTGATGTACTTAAAGATATTACTTTCAGCGTAAATGAGGGCGAGTTTATCACAGTCTGCGGTCCGTCAGGCTGCGGAAAAAGCACACTTCTCAGACATCTGAAACCCGATCTTTCACCGCACGGTGTTCTTTCGGGAGAAATATTCTTTGAAGAAAAACCTATATCAGACCTTTCTCACAGGGAGCAAAGCAGTAAAATCGGCTTTGTTATGCAATCACCTGAAAATCAGATTGTTACCGATAAGGTATGGCACGAACTTGCTTTCGGACTTGAAAGCCTTGGTTATGACAACAATACAATCCGAAAAAGAGTTGCCGAAACAGCTTCATTTTTCGGAATCCAAAATTATTTTGAAAAAAGTGTTCTCGAACTTTCGGGCGGACAAAAGCAAATTTTAAACCTTGCTTCAATTATGGCAATGCAACCGTCCGTTCTCATTTTGGATGAACCGACAAGCCAACTCGATCCGATTGCGGCAAGCGAATTTTTGCACTGCGTTTCACGCATAAATCACGAACTGGGGACAACGGTGATAATAACGGAACACAGACTTGATGAGGTGCTTCCGCTTTCAGACAGGGTGCTTGTCATCGAAAGCAACGGAATTTCAGCTTTTGACTCTCCTCAAAAGGTCGGGAAAATTCTTAAAGAAAAAAACAGTAAAACATTTCTTTCTATGCCTGCTCCGATGCAGATATGGCAGGCTGTTACAGAAAATGACAATACCGACTGTCCCGTAACTGTTCCAAGCGGCAAAAAGTGGCTTTCGGAATATGCCCAAAATCATAAAATGTATGAGCTCACGCCCGAAAACATTCAGAAACATTCTGATAAAGAAGCAGTAAGTCTTAATGATATTTGGTTCAGGTACGAAAAGTCGGGTGCAGATGTACTAAAAGGTCTTTCACTAAAAATATATCAGGGGGAATTTGCGGCTATACTCGGCGGTAACGGAATGGGAAAATCAACCGCTTTGTCAATTATCTGTTCACTTAACAAGCCATACAGAGGCAAAGTTGAAATCTCTCCGCTTAACAAAAATTCTTTTGACACGCTCGTAGCAGTATTACCGCAAAATCCTCAGACGCTGTTTTTGAAAAAAACTGTACTTGAAGATTTATACGAAGTATTTGACGGCAGAAAAATCAGCAAGGAGGAAAAAGAAAGACGGGTTACCGCAGCGATAAAGCTGTGCAGACTTGAAAGTCTCTGCAATCGCCATCCTTATGATTTATCCGGCGGTGAACAGCAGAGAGCGGCTCTTGCAAAAATTCTTCTCATAAGACCTCAAATTCTTTTGCTTGATGAACCTACAAAGGGACTTGATGCCGAATTCAAGATTGAGTTTGCTCAGATTATATACGACCTCAATAAAGCCGGCATAACCGTTCTCATGGTAAGTCACGATGTAGAGTTCTGCGCTGTATATCCAAGCCGCTGTCTGATGTTTTTTAACGGTGAAGTTGTGTCGGAAGGTACACCGAGAACTTTCTTTTCGTCAAACAGCTTTTATTCCACCTCTGCAAGCCGAATGTCAAAAGGCATAATAGATAACGCAGTATCATCAAATGATGTCATATATGCCTGCACAGGTCAAAACAGAGATATTCAAATTAACAGAAACACACCTGATATTGACCTTTTTAAAAATGACACCGAAAATATTCCCCTCCAAAAAAACAAAGCTGAAAACAAAAAGCTTTCTGTTTTTAAAAAAATCTTCGGATTTTTTGGCGCAGTACTGTTCATACTCGGTCTGATTGTAAATCTGGAATATATTCCGAATTTTTCAGCCAAAACTTTGCCTACCTGGTTCAACTGGGGAATAATCGGAGTATCTGTTGCGTTGCTTATGATTGCTTTCGGAACAAAATCAAAACGACCGATTGATCTACCGAGAAAAAGTTCAAAACTGAGTAAAAGAACCGTCAGTATGGCAATTATGGTTTTGCTTGCAATTCCTGTTACAATTTTTGTTGGAATGACATATCTTCAGGATCAGAAATATCTTTTTATTTCACTCCTTGTTATGATTGAGTGTATGATTCCGTTTTTTCTCGTTTTTGAAGGCAGGCACCCAAAAGCGAGAGAGCTTGTCATAATTTCCGTTCTATGTGCAATAGCAGTTGCAGGACGACTTTCATTTACAATGTTGCCTCAGTTCAAGCCCGTTGTGGCAATTGTGATAATTTCGGGAGTAGCATTCGGCGGTGAATCGGGATTTCTTGTCGGTGCTGTAAGTATGCTTGTTTCAAATCTTATGTTCGGTCAAGGTCCTTGGACGCCGTGGCAAATGTTTGCGGCAGGGATAATAGGCTTCATTGGCGGTATTCTCTTTAAGAAAGGTCTTTTGGGCAGAACAAGGACTTCGCTCTGTATATACGGTTTCATTGCCACAATGGTCATTTACGGCGGACTTATGAACCTTTATTCGGCACTCACATCACATTCCGCATTTAATCTAAATATGCTCATAACTTTTTATGTTCAGGGCTTTCCGATGGATATTGTTCACGCAGTTTCGACTGTTATATTTCTGTTTTTCGGAGCAGAACCTATGCTTGAAAAGCTTGACAGAATTAAAGTTAAGTACGGACTTATCGAATAAACCTAAACAGCAGATAAAATTTCTGCTGTTTTTTTTGTGCTGTAATTCAAAAATTTTCGACAAAAGTATAGACATAATCCGAAAATAATATTATAATTTTGGTGTGCCTGATTTTAATCAAACAGTATTTACAATCTAAAACGGCAAACTGTATTAAAAAGGTTAAAGGAGAAAAAACATGGGCGGATTTATGGGTGTTGCAGCAAAACAGGACTGCGTATTCGACTTATACTTTGGAATTGACTATCATTCACACCTTGGCACAAGAAGAGGCGGTATGGTTGTTTATGACAAAGAAAAAGGATTTGACAGATCAATCCACAATATTGAAAATGCACCTTTCAGAACTAAATTTGATAAAGATATGCAGAGTATGAAAGGCAAATTCGGTATCGGCTGTATTTCCGACTACGAACCGCAGCCTCTTATTGTTCGTTCACATCACGGTACATATGCAATTACCACCGTAAGCAAAATCAATAATACAGATGAACTTGTTGAAGAAATTTTTGAAAAAGGCGGTTCACATTTTCTTGAAATGAGCGGCGGTGAAATCAATGCAACCGAGCTTATTGCAACTCTCATCAATCAAAAAGAAAACCTTGTTGACGGCATAAGCTATGCTCTTGAAAAAGTTGACGGCTCTGTTTCACTCCTGTTGATGAATAAAAACGGCATCTATTGTGCGAGAGATAAGTACGGCAGAACTCCTGTTGTTATCGGCAAAAAAGAAGATGCATTTTGTGCGGCGTTTGAATGTTTCTCATACAAAAACCTCGGCTACAATGATTATAAAGAACTCGGACCGGGTGAGATTACGGTAATTACAGACCAAAACTGCATTACACTCAAAAAGCCCGGTGATAAAATGAAAATCTGTACTTTTCTGTGGGTTTACTACGGCTATCCTGCAAGCTCATATGAGGGTACAAGTGTTGAGCAAATGCGTTACAACTGCGGTGCAAAAATGGCTGAAAGAGATTCCGTAAAGCCCGATATCGTTGCAGGTGTACCCGATTCAGGCATTGCCCACGCAGTAGGCTATGCAAATGCCTCGGGAATTCCGTTTTCAAGACCGTTTATTAAATATACACCTACTTGGCCGAGATCATTTATGCCGACAATTCAGAGTCAGCGTAATCTTATTGCAAAAATGAAGCTTCTCGCAGTTGAGGATTTAATCAGAGGAAAGAGCCTTCTTCTTATTGATGACTCAATTGTAAGAGGCACACAGCTTCGTGAAACAACGGAATATCTTTTTGAAAGCGGTGCAAAAGAGGTTCATATCAGACCTGCGTGTCCTCCGCTTGTATACGGCTGTAAGTATCTTAACTTCTCAAGATCATCTTCTGAAATGGATCTCATCACAAGACGAGTTATTGAAAGACTTGAGAACGGCAATGTTACAGACGAAATTCTTCAGGAATACACAAATCCCGATTCTGAAAAATACGAGCAGATGGTTGATGAAATCTGTAAAGAACTCAAGTTCACATCCTTGCGTTTTAACAGGCTTGACGATATGCTTGATTCCTGCGGAATTGATAAATGCAAACTCTGTACTTATTGTTGGGACGGTAAGGAATAATTAATTTTTCTTATAAAAATAAGGCATTTGCAATGAGAAATCTCAAAGCAAATGCCTTTTGTTTTTACTTAGTATGCAATAATTTCGTAGCCGTCATCAGTTACAAGAACCTGAATTTCCCACTGAGCAGACATTGAATTATCTTCTGTATAGATAGTCCAGCCGTTATCCTCATCAACGAAAATATCAGGTTTTCCTGCGTTCACCATAGGTTCAATGGTAAAAATCATACCGGGTACCATAAGCATTTCCGTGCCTTTTTTAGAAATGTAACTTACCCATGGATCTTCGTGGAATTCAAGACCGATTCCATGACCTCCTACTTCACGAACAACAGAGTAACCTTTACTCCTTACATAATCATTGACAGCCTGACCCATATCTCCGAGAAAGCCCCAAGGCTTAACCTGCTTGAGTCCCTCATAAACTGCATTTTTTGTTTCTTCAACAAGCTTTCTGTTTTCTTCGCTTACATTACCGATACAAAACATTCTTGAAGAATCGGAAAAATATCCGTTCAAATTAGTTGAAACATCAACATTGATTATATCGCCGTCTTTGATTATTACATCTTCCGACGGAATACCGTGACAAACTTCGTTGTTTATTGAAGTACATACGCTCTTGGGAAATCCCTCAAAATTAAGGGGAGCCGGAACACCGCCCATTTTGGTTGTGATATCATACACCCACTTATCAATTTCAGCCGTGCTGATACCTGCCTTAATATGCTCAGCAACATAATCAAGAACTGCAATATTAATCTTTGCACTCTCCTTGATTTTTTCAATCTGCTCAGCATTTTTCAAGATTTCATGGGATGGAACAATGTGACCCGCACCCTCAAATTCCTCAATTTTTTCATCAAAATCTATATGACATTTTTTATACTTTTTTCCGCTGCCACACCAGCAAGGATCATTTCTGCCAGGTTTTTCCATTTTACTAACTTCCTTTCATTTTTCCAATTCATAATCCTTGATAATTATACCACCAAACAAATTTTATTACAACATCTTTGTCATATGCAAAAATCCAAAAGAAAAATCTTGTCAGAAAAAGTTTTGTAGTATATACTGAATAAGTAATATATAATCTCACACTCGGCATATTTTTATGCAGAGGTGTTTGTATGAATAAAAAAATCCCGACATTTTATGCTCTCTGCTTTATACTGTTTGCAATATTCTGCATTATTATGGTATCTGTTTTTTTCAGACTTAATCCGACAAAATCTGTTATGACCGAAAACAAAACAGAGCAGATAATTATAATTGACGCAGGTCACGGCGGCGAAGACGGGGGAGCGGTAAGCGAAAGCGGTGTGCTTGAAAAGGACATCAATCTTTCTATAGCAAACAATTCGGCTGATTTATTAAAAATTTTCGGATATAAGGTTGTTCAAACAAGAACAGATGATGTATCTCTTGATAACGGAGAAGATTCGGTTCATTCAAGGAAAGTTGCCGATTTAAAAAAACGGCTCGAAATTTTCAATTCAGACAAAAACAATATTGTAATCAGTATTCACCAAAACAAATTTTCTCAAAGCAAATATTACGGAACTCAAATTTTTTATTCCCCGAATAACAGTCAAAGTCAAAATCTTGCGGAATGCATTAGAAATTCCGTAAAAAAATGCTTACAGCCTGATAACGAACGGCAATGCAAAAAGGCAGACGGCTCAATCTATCTTTTAAAAAAGGCTGAAAACCCGTCCGTTATTGTGGAATGCGGATTTATTTCAAATCCGCATGAACTTGCCAAGCTGCAAAGTGACGAATATCAAAAAGAAATGGCAACTGCAATCATAACAGGATTTTTAGATTATACTCATCAATAAATACAGGAAGTGAAATAAATGGCTTCAAAAATCAAAAGTGTTTACATATGTTCGGAATGTGGATACGAATCGCCCAAATGGTACGGAAAATGCCCGTCATGCGGCGAATGGAACACAATGAATGAAGAAATTAAAGATACATCAAAACAGTCAGCAACTGCAAAAACACGCTCTTTTGCAACCTACTCAAAACCATGCGCCATATCGGATATTTCAACCGAGGATGAGCACAGATATGACACAGGCTGCGGAGAACTCAACCGTGTACTCGGCGGAGGAATTGTAAAGGGCAGTCTTATACTTCTGGGCGGTGATCCGGGCATAGGCAAATCGACCGTTCTTATGCAGATTTGTCAGTACCTCGGTGATACTCTGAAAATTCTCTACATATCAGGAGAGGAGTCAAAAAGACAGCTCAAGCTCCGAGCAATAAGGCTGGGTGTAACTTCGCCGAATCTGTATGTAATGACTGAAACCGATGTTGAGGTTATTTGCGAACAGATAAAAAATCTCAAACCCGACCTCGTTATGATTGACTCAATTCAGACGATGAATCTTTCAGAATTAAGCTCATCCCCCGGCAGCATTACACAGGTACGAGAATCTGCCAATATGCTGATGAGAACTGCAAAAGGACTTGATATTCCTATGTTTATCGTAGGTCATGTCAATAAAGAGGGTTCAATTGCAGGTCCAAAGGTACTTGAACATATCGTTGACACCGTACTGCATTTTGAAGGTGACAAACAGATGAGCTGCCGTATTCTTCGTGCCGTAAAAAACAGGTACGGTTCAACAAATGAAATCGGCGTTTTTGAAATGACTGATAAAGGGCTTAACGAAGTTGCAAATCCGTCTGTTATGTTGCTTTCAGGGCGTCCGAAAAATGTTTCGGGAACTTGCGTCACCTGTACAATTGAAGGATCAAGACCAATTCTTGCCGAAACACAAGGACTTGCCACACAAAGTGGATACGGCAACGCTCGCAGAATGGTTACAGGATATGATTATAACAGACTGTCAATGGTACTTGCCGTTCTTGAAAAAAGAGCAGGATACTATTTTTCAAACTGCGACACCTACATAAATATCGTAGGCGGATTGCGAGTTGACGAACCTGCGATTGACCTTTCAATTGCCATGGCTCTTATAAGCAGTCTGAAAGATACTCCGATTGACGAAAACGCTGTTGTATTCGGTGAAATCGGTCTTGCAGGCGAAATTCGTGCTGTATCAAACGCTCAGATGAGAATTAACGAGGCAGTAAGACTCGGCTTTACAAAAATCATTCTGCCGTATCATAATCTAAAAGGTGTTTCATGTGATGATGCTGAATTGATCGGTGTAAAAAATATTCGTCAGGCATTTGAAGCGGTAGGACAATGAGCAGTTTTGTGATATCAAACAAATACCCATGTTTTGCCGATGAGCTTTCAAAAATGGGGCATAATGTTATATTTTCGGACACTGTCAAAGCATTTCCGCAACCTGAACAAGCTCATGCCGATATGCAGATTTTGACGATTAATAATACTGTTTTTGTACTTCAAGAGTGCGAAAAGCTAAAAACTTTGCCATATAAAGAAAATTTGATTATATGTAAAAGCAAAGCAGGGAAGAAGTATCCCGAAAATGTATTGCTGAATTTTCTTTTCTTTAATAATAAGCTTTACGGTAAAGTATCTGCAATAGATCCGACTCTTTACAAATATTGTGTAAAAAACGATATTGAAATCGTAAACATAAACCAAGGATACGCAAGATGCTCAACTCTAATACTCAATAATCGCACTGCCGTAACAGCTGATATATCCATAAAAAATGCGCTTGAAAAAGATGGGGCAGAGGTGTTATTAATATCCTCAGGTGATATAAAACTTGAAGGATATGATTATGGATTTATAGGCGGTGCAAGCGGAAAAATCTCTGATAATACCGTAGTGTTTTTCGGAAATGCTGAAATGCATCCATGCTATTCTTCTATCAAAGAATTATGTTTAAAAAATAAAATTGAAATTAAAATATTATGCAAAAATATGCCACTCACAGATGTGGGCGGCATAGTAAGAATTCTTTAAACTTTTTTCTTAGGTTTTATTTTTGCAAGCGGATTTGAGTCAGCGGCATTTTTCATTTGTTCCGAACTCAGGTGTGTATAAATCTCAGTCGTACCGAGGTTTTCGTGTCCGAGAACCTCTTTAAGCACTCTGACATCAACTCCGCCTTGCTGATACATAAGCGTGGCGGCGGTATGCCTAAGCTTATGACAGGAATATCCCTGAGAATCAAGTCCGATTTTCTCAAGATATTTATATACCATAGCCTGAATTGTTTTCACAGACATTCTGCGGTGATTACGGCTAATAAACAACGCTTTTTTATCCTTAACTTCATCAATCGGACGCACCTTCATATACTCATTATAAGCTTCAATGCAGGCAGAGTTTAGATAAACAATGCGTTCTTTATTGCCTTTACCGACAACACGCATTGTACCGTCACTATGAATATCATTATAGTTAAGACCTGCCATTTCAGACACACGCAGTCCGCAATTGAGGAAGAGAGTCAAAATACAATAATCACGCTGTTTGTTATTTCCGTCAACTGCATTAAGAAGCTCAATGCTTTGTTCAAGAGTAAGATACTTTGGCAAAGCTTTTTTATTTTTTGGCGATTCAAGCTGTTCCACGGGATTTGTATCAAGCAAATGTTTATTATTGGTTATGTACTTAAAAAAGCCTTTCAGACTGGAACATTTTCTTGCACGGGACGCACTCTTATTGTTGCGGTCACGATAAAGAAAATTCATATAATCATATGCAAGTTCAAGATTAACGGTTTTAATTAAATCAAGGTCAACATCGTCAATTTTAATTTCATCAAACTCAGTACCGTCAGGCACAAGACCACGCATTACTTTTAAAAATCTAAAAAAAGTTCTGAGATCAATAAAATATTCGTCAACGGTTTTCTTCGACATGTTTTTGATTGTCTGCTTATAAATTAAATAGTCCTTCAAAATTGCAGGAGCTTCATCACGAAAATCAACTGCCATAAACACACCACCGTAAATTTATTTCTTATAAAGGATAACTCAGAAAAGTTGAACTAAAATCTGTATTAGAAGAATTATAATGCTATTATAACACAAAAAAGGGCGGTGTATATTCCAATTACGAAAATTATACAAAATGAATATTTTGTATAATTCGAGGAACAGGTAAAACAAGATAAATCCAAAACATATTGCTAATGCTAATTTACAGCATTCAAATTACAACAGCCGTACAGACTCGTTTGAATCTGTACGGCTGTAAATTTTAAAGGAATTTAACTTTTAATTTAGCAAACGCCCTGCTGAATCATTGAATCAGCAACCTTCTCAAAGCCTGCAATATTAGCACCTACTACATAGTCACCTTCATGACCATACTTCTTAGCTGCAGCAGAAATGTTCTTATAGATGTTAACCATAATGTTCTTGAGCTTAGCGTCAACTTCTTCAAATGTCCATGAAAGACGCTGTGAGTTCTGGCTCATCTCAAGAGCTGATGTAGCAACACCGCCTGCATTAGCAGCCTTACCCGGTGCAAAGAGAATGCCGGATTTCTGGAGAAGCTTTGTAGCCTCAAGAGTTGTAGGCATGTTAGCGCCTTCGGCAACAGCATAACAACCGTTAGCGATAAGTCTTTTAGCGTCTTCTTCGTTAAGCTCATTCTGTGTAGCACATGGAAGTGCAACATCACACTTAACTGACCAGTCGAATTTGCCTTCGTGATACTCTGAGTTAGGACGATAGTTCTTATACTCTGTAAGACGCTGTCTTTTAACTTCCTTGATTTCCTTAATAGCATCAAGGTCGATACCTTCAGCATCATAAATCCAACCCGTTGAATCAGCCATTGTAACTACCTTAGCACCAAGCTCTGTAGCCTTTTCTGTTGCGTAGATAGCAACATTACCTGCACCTGATACGCAAACAGTAGCACCCTTGATGTCCTTACCGTTATCCTTAAGCATAGCCTCTGTAAAATAAAGAAGGCCATAACCTGTAGCCTCTGTTCTTGCGAGTGAACCGCCCCAGTTGAGACCCTTACCTGTAAGAACGCCTTCATATACATTTCTGATTCTCTTATACTGACCGAACAAATAACCGATCTCACGAGCACCTGTACCGATATCACCGGCAGGAACATCTGTATCAGCACCGATGTGCTTACAAAGCTCTGTCATAAAGCTCTGGCAGAATGCCATAACTTCTCTGTCGCTCTTGCCCTTAGGATCAAAGTCAGAGCCACCCTTACCGCCGCCGATAGGAAGACCTGTAAGTGAGTTCTTGAAAATCTGCTCGAAACCGAGAAACTTAATAACGCCGAGGTTTACTGACGGATGAAGTCTTAAACCACCCTTGTAAGGTCCGATAGCACTGTTGAACTGAACACGGAAGCCACGGTTAACCTGAACCTTGCCGTTGTCATCAACCCAAGGTACTCTAAACATAATAACTCTTTCAGGCTCTGTGATTCTTTCGAGAATACCATTCTCTTCATACTTTGGATTCTGCTCGAAAACGGGCTCAAGTGAAGTAAGAACTTCGGTAGCAGCCTGAATAAACTCAGGCTCATTTGCGTTTTTTGCTTTCAGCTTTTCAAGCTGTTCACTTACATATGACATAAGTAAGTCCTCCTTAATAAAATTCGCATAAATTATACGGAAAAAATTCCGATTATGCTGTAGCACAGTAAAGCACTACAATCAACATATTAATAATACTATACTTTCAACGATTTTGCAATATCTTTTGTGAGTTTCTTGCAAATTTTTTTAAAATTATTGAAAAAATAGCCGATTTCATTCCTTTTCTGCAATTAATTTTACAAATCTCCCAAGTTTAGTTGCATTTTCGTACATTTTACGAGCTGAATTTTATTAAAATGTATTCATGAATCAAAGAATTTCATTTGCATTACAATATTTTGTATAATTCATATTTGATTTACCAATTAAATTTTAGTTGCAAACGGACATATTTTATGATAAAATCCTATCAGTAATACTATTTGTAATATTTTTGAAGGTGATTTATATGGACTACTGCAAAAGATTAAAAGAATTAAGAGTCAAAAACGGATACACACAAGGGCAAATTGCATTCATACTTCACACAAGGCAGGAACAATACAGCAAATACGAAAATGGAAAACGAGAACTGCCTATCAGGCATCTGATAACACTTTGTTGTCTTTATAAAACTTCAAGTGATTATATTCTCGGAATAGAAAAATTTGTAAAATAAAGCCGTCGTCAATACCAAATCCGAGTATTGACGACGGCTTTATTGTTATATAAAATTGCCGGATTATTGAATTTTTTCTTTAAACATCATCAGAAAACTTACAAGGAGCAATCCGCATGAAACCCATATTATATGCGTTCCAAACGATAACGAAAGATTTCCTCCCAGACCTGCTCCGACTGCAAAGAAAAATATAACACCAAAATAATACATTGCCTGTCTGAGCTGTTCGGGCTTTCTTTCGTGAATAAAACCTGACAGAGCAGCCGTACCGCTTCTCAAATTACCTATACACATTGTACTGGCATAGGAATATCCTCTGACTTTTCTGAAAGTCTGAACCTGCATTGCACAGGAAAACGATACAATTACCGCCGCAACGGTATCCATACTCTTCGGCATGAATCCAACCGCAAATAATATGATAATTTCAAACAAGAGTATTCCCTGTCTCCAATGTATTTTTTTGAAATACTTGAATTTTTTCTGTATCAAATCAGCTACAAGGACACCTAACGCAAATGCAAGAATAGGAAAAAGATATTTAAGCCCCTCTTCCCACTTTCCTGTCATAAAATTTGTACTCATAAGCACAACATTGCCTGTCTGCGCGTTTGCAAATACTCCGTCGCGGGTAAAATATGTATATGCATCCTGAAATCCGCCTGATAACGCAAGAAATATACAATTTCTAAATGCCTCAGACATCTGTCGTGTCGGCTCAAGTTCCTTAAAAAAACTTCTTATCCTAAACACAATACTCAACTCCGAATCTATGCGCTAATCTACACAACACCGAACACAATTAAACGGTTCGGTGTTGCAAAATAATTATAATTCGATTATCAGATATCGTTCTTTACTATATCCTCGTAGCTTTCACGCTTAACAACAACTCTTGCCTTGCCGTCTTTAACCATTACGATTGCAGGACGAGGGATTCTGTTGTAATTTGACGCCATAGAATAGTTATAAGCACCTGTTGAAAGAACAGCAAGTGTATCACCTACTTCAACCTTAGCAACCTTTGTGTGCTCCTGAACGAGGTCGCCGCTCTCGCAACACTTACCTGCTACCGTTACGATTTCATCAGGCTCTTTGTCAGCCTTACCTGCATTTACTACGGTATAAGCAGACTGATAAAGTGCATATCTGATGTTATCTGTCATACCACCGTCAACGGATACATATGTTCTTACATTAGGAATTTCCTTTTTGCCGCCAACTTTGTAAAGTGTAATACCTGCTTCGCCGACAATTGAACGACCCGGCTCAATAAAGATATACGGAACAGGAAGTCCGTGTTCTTTAGCCTTTGCCTTAACAGCCTCTGAAACCTTTTCCATATAGTTTTCGTAAGGAACAGGTTCATCATCCTTAGTGTACATAATACCAAAACCGCCGCCGAGGTTAAGCTCTGAAATAACGATTCCAAGTTCATCGTGAATCTTGCCCATAAAGTCAAGCATAATTTCAGCAGCAGTGACAAACGGATCAATATCAAAAATCTGTGAACCGATGTGGCAATGAAGTTCTGTAAGATTTACATTGTCGTACATCTGTGCCTTTTTAACTGCCTCAAAAGCTTCGCCTGTTTCAAGAGCAAAACCAAATTTTGAATCAATCTGACCTGTTCTGATGAAGTTATGAGTATGAGCATCTACACCGGGCTTAATTCTAAAAGAAATATTAGCCTTCTTACCCATTTCACCGCAATTTTCATTGAGAAGCTCAAGTTCGTAAAGGTTATCAACAACGAACTTTCCTACATTAGATTCAAGTGCAAATCTGATTTCATCAGCAGTTTTATTGTTTCCGTGAAAGTGAACTTTTTCCATCGGAAAACCTGCCTGTACGGCTGTATAAATCTCACCGCCTGATACTACATCAAGACCGAGTCCCTCTTCCTTTGCAATTCTGCAAAGTTCCTTACAAGAAAGAGCCTTACTTGCATACAACGGCATACCGTTACCGTGGTAATACTTTTCAAAGGACTTCACATAAGCCTTGCACACATTTCTGATTGTTGTTTCGTCAAGAACATATAAGGGTGTACCAAATTCTTTGGCAAGTTCGAGTGTATCGCAACCGCCGATTGTAAGATGTCCCTTATTGTTCACATTAAGACATTCGCTAACGAACATTTTACTCATACCTCCGTATTTTTAAAATTTGCTATTGAAGTTTCAATAAGTTTCCTTATTTCATCATTTCCGAAGCCTGTTTGTGCAGAAAACGGTATCAGCGGAACATGTTCAATTGTACTGAAAATGTCCTTATAATACTCAATCTGCTTTTCAAATGCAGTCTTTTTGAGTTTATCACTCTTTGTAAGAACTGCGGCAAAGTTAAATCCGCCTCTGTAAAGGAAATCTATCATATGCAAGTCATCATCAGTCGGAGGATGACGCAAGTCAAGAATCTGAATAACGAGCGGACGCTGTCTGTCCTGTGCAAAATAGCCTTCCACAAGCTTTGCCCATCTGTCTTTTTCTGCTTTTGAAACCTTTGCATAACCGTAGCCCGGCAAATCAACCATACGAAACTCTTTGAGCTTATAAAAATTAATGGTAGCCGTTTTGCCCGGTTGAGCGCTTACTCTTGCAAGAGCTTTTCTCTGAACAAGTTTATTGATAAGAGAGGATTTTCCTACATTTGAATGACCTGAAAATACAATTTCAGGCATATCCGATTCCGGCAACTGATCAACACGACCTGCCGCAAATTCAAAAGCGACTTCATTAAAATTCATAAAATCCCTCTCTTTCACTGTTTTACTGCGTTTACAGTTTTCGTTGCAGAACGAACTGCTGTCATATCAATTCCGTTCCATTGGTTATCGGTAATTCTCACGGTATTATTCACCGCAATTGCAACTACCTCCGAAAAATTCCTAACAGGAATAAACTTAACCTTTTCAAGAACCGCCTTATCGACATCTTCAAGATCAGGTTCGTTATCCTTTGGAATGATTACTGTTGTAATTCCGTTTTTAAAAGCAGCCATGCTTTTCTCTTTAAGACCGCCTATAGGAAGAACATTCCCTCTGAGGGTAATTTCACCTGTCATAGCTATATCGTGTCTTGCAGGCTTTAAAGTCAGCGCTGAGTAAATTGCGGTTGCCATTGTAATACCTGCAGACGGTCCGTCCTTTGGAACAGCACCCTCGGGAGCATGAATATGAATATCCTTGTTTTTGTAAAAATCGGAATCAATTCCAAGAACCGCCGCATGACTTCTAATACAGGTGATTGCTGTTTTAGCAGACTCCTGCATAACATCACCGAGAGAACCTGTAAGTTCAATCTTTCCTGTACCCTCCATAACGGCAACTTCAATAGGTAAGATTTCTCCGCCTACAGAGGTCCATGCAAGTCCGTTTACTATTCCGATTTCATCCATTTTGGCAAGTGAATCAGGAATAAACTTTTTATGGCCTAAAAATCTTTCTACCTCTTTTTCGTCAATCTTGAATACTTCTGTACCCTCTGTAAGCTTTTCAACGGCACATTTTCTCATAACTGATGCAATAAGCCTTTCAAGAGTTCTTACGCCGGCTTCTCTCGTATAGAAGTCTATGAGAGCGTATATGGCTTTCTGAGTGAATTTGAGTTCCTTTGAAGTAAAACCGCACTCATCAAGCTGTTTAGGAATGAGGTGCTTCTTTGCAATATGGAATTTCTCTTCTCTTGTATAACTGCTGATTTCTATAATTTCCATTCTGTCACGGAGCGGTGCCGGAATAGCTGAAATGTCATTTGCAGTTGTAATAAACATCACATTTGACAAATCAAACGGAAGTTCAATGTAGTGATCAACAAACTTATTATTCTGTTCGATATCAAGAACCTCAAGCAATGCCGATGTTGGATCGCCCTTATAATCAGCGGCAAGCTTGTCTATTTCGTCAAGAATAAGTACAGGATTATTAGTGCCGGCATGTTGCAATGCATTAATAATTCTACCCGGCATCGAACCGATATAGGTCTTTCTGTGGCCTCTGATTTCAGCCTCGTCACGAACACCGCCAAGAGCGATTCTTTCACTTTTTCTGCCTATTGCCTTTGCAATCGACTGAGCAATTGAGGTTTTACCAACACCCGGAGGTCCTGCAAGACAGATGACCTGTCCTTTTTGCTTTTCACTTAACACACGAACGGCAAGTTGTTCAATGATTCTCTTTTTAACTTTGTCAAGTCCATAGTGAGTCTTATCAAGAGCCTTCTGAACTTTAGATATAACGATTTTATCTTTAGATGACTTATTCCACGGCAAATCAAGAACCGTATCAAGATATGTACGAATCACAGCCGCTTCCTGACTGCCATAAGGCATTTTGCTGAGTTTCTTACATTCTTTATAAAGAATGTCGGCAGACTTTTCGTCAAGATTAAGCTTTTCAATTTTATCGACATAGTTTTCAGCATCGTCAATCGGTGAATCATCTTCACCGAGTTCTTCCTCGATTGCTCTTTTCTGTTCACGAAGAAAATAATCACGCTGATTTTCATCAATTCTCATTTTAGCTTTTTGAGATATTTCGTCCTCAAGTTTAAGAACAAAATTTTCATTTACAAGTACATCAAGAACAGATTCAAGTCTTTCGGATTCCGGGAAAGTTTCAAGAATCGACTGTTTAACTCTGTAGTCGAGAATGAGATTAGCTGTGATAAAATCGGCAAGTTCACCCGGTCTTTTGCAAAGGGCAACCTTAAAAATAATATCCGACGGCATCTTCGGAGAAATCTCAAGATACTTGTCAAATTCATTTTTTACGGTTCGCATAAGAGCGGAATCTCTTGCTGTAAGATACTCACTTTCTTCCTCATACGGTTTAACTTCTGCAACAAGACACTTTTCGTCAAAAACAGGATTTATAATTGTAGCCCTGCATTGACCTTCAATTACAATTCGTGTAGTATTTTCAGGCTGTTTCAAAACCTGAACAACCTTGGCAATTACGCCCGTATCATAAACATCAAATATATCCGGTTCGTTTATTGCGGCATCCTTCTGAGAAGTAAGAAAAACAAGTTGATCGGCTTTCATAGCTTTATTTATAGCCGTAATACTCTTTTTTCGTCCAACATCAAAATGAATAAGTGATTTTGGAAAAACCACCAACCCTCGCAACGGAAGAACAGGGAGAGTCAGATTTTTTTGCATATCAAAATCCATTTAAATTCCTTTCATAAAAGCAAAAAGCTGTATTGTAATTGCAATACAGCTTTAATTCACAATATCAAGACGCTGTGCTGCGCTTCTGACGCTTCTTTGCATCTTTTTGAGTCAATTTTACGGAATTTGTCTGTAACAATTCCTTTTTGCGAGTAATTTGCGGAGCAGCACCGTTTTTGATAACACCCTCTGTAATAATAATCTTATCAATAGTAGGATCAGACGGAGCCTCAAACATAAGGTCTGTAAGAATATCTTCCATAATTCCTCGAAGTCCTCTTGCACCTGTATGCTGATCCTGTGCCTGTTGTGCAATAGCTCTGAGTGCCTCTTCTTCAAAAAGAAGTTCAACACCGTCAAGTTCAAAAAGTTTCTTATACTGCTGAACAATAGAGTTTTTCGGAACAGTAAGAATCTTGACAAGTGCATCCGTGTCAAGACCGCTCAAAGCAGTAATAACAGGCAAACGACCGATGAGTTCAGGAATAATTCCGTACTTTACAAGATCATGTGCTGTGACTTCTTTCATCCAATCGGTCGAATCAAGCTCCTGCTTTGACTGAACAAGTGACTCAAAACCGATAACAGAAGAGCCCTTGCGCTTTTCAACTATTTTTTCAAGACCGTCAAATGCACCGCCGCAGATAAAAAGAATATTCTTAGTATCAATCTGTAAATATTCCTGTTGCGGATGTTTTCTGCCACCCTGGGGCGGAACATTGGATACGGTTCCCTCAACAATTTTAAGCAAAGCCTGCTGAACTCCCTCACCGCTTACATCTCGTGTAATAGAGGGGTTTTCGGATTTTCTCGCAATTTTATCAATTTCATCAATGTAAATTATGCCGTGCTCTGCCTTTTCAATATCAAAATCGGCTGCCTGAATGAGTTTTAAGAGAATGTTCTCTACATCCTCGCCGACATAACCTGCTTCGGTCAGCGTAGTTGCATCGGCAATTGCAAAAGGAACATCAAGAGCCTTTGCAAGCGTCTGAGCAAGTAATGTCTTACCGACACCTGTCGGGCCGAGAAGCAGCACATTACTCTTAGCAAAATCTACGCTCTCATCTTTTGAAAAAGCACGCTTATAGTGATTGTAAACAGCAACGCTCAGGGTAACTTTTGCATGATCCTGTCCGATAACATATTCATCAAGAATTGTCTTGATTTCCTTTGGCTTTAAAAGTTCATCAACGGACAGTTCGGGGGTCTGAGGTTCTCCCGATTTTGAAAGTTTATTTTCATTTTCACGTTCAAGCTCGCCTGATTCGCGAAGAATATTCATACAGAGCTCAACACACCGGTCACAAATATAGACACCGTTGCCGGCAATAAGTCTGCCTGCCATCTCCTGAGGTTTTCCGCAGAAAGAGCAATAAATATCTTCGTTATTTTTGTTAGCCATCAGTTTACCTCACCTTTATCTTTTTTCGATAACCTTATCAATCAAACCATACTCAAGTGCCTGCTGTGCAGTCATGAAGTTATCACGATTGGTATCCTTTGCAATAACATCAATCGGCTGACCTGTGTTGTCAGCAAGAATCTGATTGAGTCGTTTTTTCATATCAAGAATGTGTCTTGTGTGAATTTCCATGTCAGTAGCCTGACCCTGAGCACCGCCTGAAGGCTGGTGAATCATAATGTCACTGTTAGGAAGTGCAAGACGCTTACCCTTAGCGCCTGCGGCAAGAAGGAATGCACCCATACTTGCAGCCATACCCATACAGATTGTGGAAACATCACACTTGATGTAATTCATTGTATCAAAAATAGCAAAGCCGTCTGTTACGCTGCCGCCGGGACTGTTGATGTAAAGACTGATATCCTTTGTCGGATCTTTACTTTCAAGGTAAAGCAACTGAGCAACTACAACGCTTGCACTTGCACTGTTTACCTCTTCGTTAAGCATAACAATTCTGTCTTCAAGAAGACGGGAATAGATATCAAAAGAGCGTTCGCCCCTGCTTGACTGTTCGATAACATATGGTACTAATGCCATTTAATCATAACCTTTCCTAAATAGTGATTAACAGATATAAGAAAAATATTCAAATTACTTAATAACAGCTTTGTCCTTTACGAGATTAAGAGCCTTTTCAACCTTAACATCTTCTGTGAGTGATTCAGCAGGAACAGCCTCCTTAACCTTATCAACATCCATCTTGTAAGCCTCTGCCATTTTGCCGTATTCAGCATCAAGGTCAGCCTCTGTAACTTCAATATTTTCTTTTCTTGCAACTGCTTCAAGAGCAAGTCTTAACTTAACTCTCTTTTCAGCCTCTTCTTTATACATACCCTTGAGTGCGTTTGCATCCATACCCATGTACTGCATATATGTCTTCATATCAAGACCCTGTGAACGGAGACGCATATCAAATTCTCTTACCATCTCGTTAGCCTGATTATCATACATTGCCTCAGGAATTTCGCCCTCAAGGAGTTCCATAAGCTTTTCGGAAATCTGATTGTCAATATCCTTGTCAGCCTCATCCTGAAGGCGTTTAGCAACAGTTTCTTTAAGCTCAGCCTTGTACTCATCAAGTGTTTCCTTATCGGAAACATCCTTTACAAACTCATCATCGACTTCCGGAAGTTCCTTAGCCTTAATTTCGTGAAGGTTGATCTTGAATTCAGCTTCCTTACCTTTAAGCTCTTCAGCCTGATAATCATCCGGGAACTTAACTGTGATTGTAAACTCTTCACCTGTCTTGTGACCTACAATCTGCTCCTCAAAGCCGGGGATGAAGTTGCCAGATCCAAGCTTAAGGTTGTAGTTTTCAGCCTTACCGCCTTCAAACGCTTCACCGTCAACAAAACCCTCAAAGTCAATAACTGCTACATCATCATTCTGAGCAGCTCTGTCGTCAACAGTTACCATTCTTGAGTTGCGGTCACGAACCTTCTCAATTTCTTCGTCAACGAGTTCGTCTGTAACCTCTGTTGACTTCTTTGTAACTTCAATGCCGAGGTAGTTATTAATTTCCATTTCAGGCTCAACAACAACACTAGCCTTGAATGAGAAACCTTCCTTGCTTGCCTCAATAGCCTCAAGGGTTTCAACCGAAACTATCTTGATACCTGCTTCTTTAGCAGCCTCATAAAGAGCGTCAGGATAACAATCCTGCATAGCATCTTCATAAAATACTTCCGAGCCGTACATTTTCTCAATTACATGACGGGGAGCTTTGCCCTTTCTGAAACCGGGGATATTGATGCTTTTAACCTGCTTTTTATAAACTCTGTTAACAGCGTTACCAAAAGTTTCACCGTCAACATTAACCTCTAATTCATATGAATTAGCCTGTTCTTTTTTTGTACATTCCTTTAATGCCATTTTAATATTCCTCCAAAGTTTAAATTCAAAATCAAGAAATCATCTTATTATATCACAACAAAATAATTTTGCCAATAGAAAATACAGAATTTATCTGACTAAAATTGGCATGAATGACAACCTGTCACAAGAAATCAGCTTAAAATCAATACCTTCGTATTCACCTTCAATTGCAAACCTCATATTCTTTTTTCCGTGAAGGTGTCCGTAATAACATTTTTTGATGTCATATTTCAAAAGAACATTAAATATTTCGTCACATTTTGTTGTTCCGTAAACAGGGGGATAATGTAAAAACACTATTGGTTCCTTTCCTGTTTTTATAGCTGATTGTATTGACATTTCAAGTCTGCCGACTTCCCTGTTCAGGACTTTTATATCATTTTGAGATTCATTCTCAAGAAACCATCCTCTTGTACCGCAAATTGCGTAATCGTCAACAACATATGAATTATTGAAAAGGATAGATATCGAATCAAGTGAATTATTTTTCAGAAACACATCCATTTTTGTCTTGGTGCTCCACCAATAATCGTGATTGCCTTTATTGAAAATTTTCTTACCGGGAAGATTTTCTATGAAAGTAAAATCCGTAAGAGTTTCTTCAAGCTTCATTGCCCAGGAAATATCGCCCGACACAACAACCGTGTCATTATCGGTAACAAGCTTTCTCCAATTATTTTCAAGTCTTGAAGTATAATCGTTCCAGCCTGTGAAAACATCCATAGGCTTATCTTCACCAAGTGAAAGATGTAAATCCGCTATAGCAAATAATGCCATTAATCTATACCGAGTGCTCCGAGAACATAATTCTCCATATCACTAACTTCTGTAACATCAGAGAATCGAGCAGTTTTATTTTTAAGATTTGCAAGAGGTGCAGGTACTTCGGCACCGGAAACCTTATGAAGTTCATCAACCATATCAAATTCTGTTTCAGGAAGTGTTGCGTTTGGTTCAACAGCCTCAAGAACAGCCTTAGAGAATTTATACGGACTTGCAGTTGACGCAATTACAGACGGTGTCTTGTCGCCTGTTTCCTCAACATACTGCTTGTACACATTGATTGCAACAGCTGTGTGAGTATCACAAAGGTACTTATCCTGCTCAAACATCTCGTGAATTGTAGCCTCTGTATTCTTATCATCACAGAATCCGCCGTAGAACTTTTCGTTGATAACAGCCTTTACATCATCACTTACTTCATACTTGCCTTCTGATTTGAGTGCATTCATCCAGCCTCTTGTAACTTCGTCATTATCACCTGAAAGCTTGTAGAGAAGTCTTTCAAGGTTACTTGAAACGAGGATATCCATTGAAGGTGAAATTGTTGTATAGAAGTTTCTGTTCTTATCATAAACGCCTGTTTTGATAAAATCTGTAAGAACATTATTAGAGTTTGACGCACAAATGAACTCGTTGATTGGAAGTCCCATAAGACTTGCATAGTATGATGCAAGGATGTTACCGAAGTTACCTGTCGGAACAACAACATTAATCTTATCGCCAAGCTCGATTTTACCGTCATTTACAAGATCGCAGTAAGCCGAAATATAGTAAACAATCTGTGGAAGAAGTCTGCCCCAGTTGATTGAGTTTGCTGATGAGAAAAGCATATTATTCTCAGCGAGCTTTTCTGCAACTGAAGGTGTAGTAAATATCTTCTTAACACCTGTCTGAGCGTCATCAAAGTTACCCTTGATTGCACAAACACGAACATTTTCACCTTCCTGAGTATTCATCTGATGCTTCTGCATCGGACTTACACCGTCAACAGGATAGAAAACAACAATCTTTGTGTGGTCAACATCTTTAAAGCCTTCAAGAGCAGCCTTGCCTGTATCGCCTGATGTAGCAACGAGAATAACAGCTGTCTTGCCGTCATATTTCTTCTTGAGTGACTTTGTGAGAAGATGCGGGAGAATCTGGAGTGCCATATCCTTAAACGCACATGTAGGACCATGCCAGAGTTCAAGAATATTCAGGGTTGTTCCGTCAAGATTACAGTATGAAATAGGAGCAGGATTTTCACCGCCGAATTTCTGAGCTGTATAAGCCTTTTCTACGCAGTCGCTGATTTCCTCTTCTGTGAAATCAGAAAGAAAATCAGAAAATACTTTCTTTGCTCTTCCTTTGTAATCTGTTTTCAAAAGTGCCTTGAAGGTATTTTCATCATACTTAGGAAATTCCTGCGGTACAAAAAGACCGCCGTCCTTTGAAATACCCTGTGCAATGGCCTGTGCCGCAGAAACTACTTCTTTGGCATTTTGTGTGCTGTTGTATAACATTGAAATCTTCCTTTCAAATTGCTTTAAACATCAAGTATTTTACTACATTATTCGCTGATTGTCAAAGTTTTCAAAGAAATTATACGCATTTTCGTAAAAAATCTTTTTCAAAACGCTTTCGTTGTAGTTATTTCCAAGAAAAAGTTCATAAATTTCGCCGATTGAATCGCTTCCGACAATATCCCTCGGCAAATCGCAGCCGTCAAAATCCGTACCGAAGCAAAGAGAATTTTCACATCCGAGTGACAGCATATATTCGCAATGCTTTAAAATATCGTTCATGCATGCTTTATCCGGATTATTATTAAGAAAAGCATTGTGCAAATTTAGACCTATAAGTCCGCCTCTCTGTATTATAATTTTAATCTGCTCATCTGTAAGATTTCTCGGATTTTGAGTAATTGTCCGTGAATCTGAATGAGTTGCGATAAACGGCTTATTCGTCTGATTGACAACATCATAAAACAGTCCATCGCTTGCATGGGATACATCAATTACAATACCGTACTTTTCCATTTCGGCTACTGCAAGTTTTCCGAAGTCAGTTAAACCGCATTTATCTTCCGATAAAACACCTGAACCAATCTCGTTCATCTCATTCCATGTGAGAGTCATTATTCTGACGCCGAGTTCTGCAAATCGCTTTACATTCTCGATTTTGCCGTTCAATGCTTTTCCGTTTTCTACTGTAAAAAACGCTGAGTTTCTATACTTTGAAAAAGCATTATCTGTGAATTCACCGATACCCAACAATTCAATTTCAAGTCGGTTACATTCGGATTTCAGGTAATCAGCCGATTCAAAGAACAATTTTTCCGCCTCATTACTGTCAAGCGTGTCGGGTAACCATATAGCATAGCACTGTAACCTGTGGGATTTGGAATTGTTATTTAATTTCACTTCATATGAGGGATTATCCAGTTCGGACTTTTCGGTTACTGCCTTATAGAGCGTGTCACAATGCAAGTCAAAAAAATTCATGGCAACCTCCCGTCAGAATGCATCTTCAATATAGTTAATGCCGACAAGCTTAAGATTATCACTGTTGACAAAAACTTCGCATACATCAAATCGACATTCTTTATCTATATTGTTTTCATACATATACATATCGGCAGTTTTTAAAATTTTCACCTGCTTTTTACGGTTAACCGCATCAACGGGTTGTGTAAGAGAATTCTCTTTCCTTGTCTTAACCTCAACAAAGGCAATTACTTCCTTATTCTCGGCTATGATATCTATTTCGCCGTAAGGCTTTTTATAATTTCTGGCAATAATTTTATACTTATGCTTTTTCAGATATTTTGCGGCATAAGCCTCTCCCTTATCACCTGTTTGTTTAGTAGTAAAAATCATTTCTTATTATATATTTTCTTCAAGAAGCTCGGTCTGTGATACTTACACGGTCCGTATTTAAGAATCGCCTCAATATGAGCCTTTGTGCCGTAACCCTTATGCTTTGCAAATAGGTACTGAGGAAATTCTTTGTCGTATTCATAAAGAAGTCTATCCCTTGATACCTTGGCAAGAATTGATGCACAGGCAATTGACATTGACTTTGCATCACCTTTTACAATACATTCGCCTTCAATTGACAACGGAGGCATTCTGTTGCCGTCAATCATAGCATAATCAGCCCTTGGTTCAAGTCCTTCAACTGCCCGTTCCATTGCAAGCATAGTAGCATTAAGAATATTCATTTCCTCAATTTCTTCAACGCTTGCAAATGCAATGCTGTATGCCAAGGCCTGTTCCTTTATTACATCGAACAAAACCTCTCTCTTTTTTTCAGAAAGCTTTTTTGAATCATTGACTCCTTCAATAACGGTATTTTCGGGAAGTATAACTGCGGCGGCACACACAGGTCCTGCAAGCGGTCCTCTGCCGGCTTCATCAACACCGCAGATATTCAGAAAGCCTCTTGCAATATTTTTATTTTCATATTCAAGCCAATCCATTGTTATCTCCCCTGCGGCATTTCAACTGTAATTCTGCCAAGCTTTGCACTTCTGAATTCATCAAGCAACATAATTGCGGCTCTCTCGGTATCTATCTCACCGCCTGAAACAAGCATACCTCTCTTTTTACCAATCATTTTCAAAAGCTCGTATGAATCAATATTTTCAATATCTTCGTTTTCTAATTTGAATCTTGTTATAAAATCAGCAGGCTTGAGTTCCTTGATGAAATCAAGAAGTCTTACCGCCAATAGTTCGATATCAAGAATTTGGTCTTTAACCGCACCCGTGAACGCAAGATGCTCTCCGACTGTCTTATCGTCAAACTTTGGCCAAAGCACACCCGGAGTGTCAAGCATTTCAAGGTTCTTTGCAATTGTATACCATTGATTACCTCTTGTAACGCCCGGTCTGTCCTCAACCTTTGCACGGTTCTTCTTTACCATTTTATTGATAAAAGAAGATTTGCCTACATTCGGAATACCGACAATCATAATTCTGATTGTGGGATTTACCATTCCTTTTTCTTTTAATCTTGCAATCTTATGGCTCATAACCGTATTTACGGCTGGTGCAAATTTGTCAAGACCTCTGCCGCTTTTACAGTCAACAGGGATAGCAACAAGATTCTGCTTTTTAAAATAGTCAATCCACATTTTCGTAGCAGTTTGATTAGCCATATCGCACTTATTGAGAAGAATAACTCTCGGCTTGTTCTGAACAAGTTTTGCAAGGTCGGGGTTACGACTGCTGACAGGAATTCTTGCATCAATAATTTCTGCGACAGCATCAACAAGTTTAAGACTTGACTGAATCTGTCTTTTTGCTTTGGTCATATGACCGGGGAACCATTGAATAGTCTGCATTTCGCTCATATATGTACATCCTTTAAAAATTTTCTGTTAATATAAATACTTGAATCTGTCAAGCGGAAAAAATATAAATTGTGCTTTTCCGATTACATCATCGACAGACACAAGGCCTATACTCTTATCACGGCTGTCAAGAGAAATAATTCTGTTATCACCCATTACAAAGATATAACCTTCAGGGATAACATACGGAATTTGCAATGGATTTGACGGCTCTCGTGTTAAAGAAGAAACATACGGTTCATCAATTTTTATACCGTCAACATAAACTGCATTTTTACTGTAATCCACGACAAGCGTCTGTCCTTCAACGGCTATAACCCGTTTTATAATTCTCTTTTCAATCTGATTTTCAGCGTTGATAGCTACAATATCGCCGCATTTTGGCTCATACATAAAATTTGTAATAAAAATTTTATCATCGCTGTGGAGCGTGTCAAGCATCGAATTTCCCACAACATTGGCATCTCTGATGATAAAAGTAAACGCTACGGATATAATAGCAAACACAAAAATTATTGTCCGTGTAAAATCAAACATATAATTCGTGATTTTTTTATCGTTAATTTTAATTCTGATTTTATTCTTTTTAGGTTTTTGAGGCATATAACCCTCCGTAAAAAATAAAGCTTATTTCTATTATAAAACAGAAATAAGCTTTTCACAATATCAAAATTTAAATTAACATTAAATTTTTACAATCTTTAGCATCAGTACAGATAGCCGAAGTGGTCAAACGGATAAACTACAAACTGTGCCTTACCGATTACATCATCAACATCTATAAGACCGATTTTTGTACTGCGGCTGTCCATTGAATCCTTTCTGTTATCACCCATAACAAAAATTTTGCCCTCAGGAATAACCTCCGGAATTTCATTGTCGCCTATATTGTTGCCGTAGGTTGAACCCTCTATGTACGGTTCATCAAGAACAACACCGTCAACTATGATTTGGTCGTTGTCATAATCGACCTTAACAGTCTGTCCCGCAACAGCGATAACACGCTTAATAATCGGACTGTTATACTCTGCACCGTGAGAAATAACAACGATATCGTTATTTTGGGGAGTGTAGAATAGATTTGTTACGATAACCTTGTCGTTAGTGGCAAGTGTGTTATTCATTGATCTGCCTTCAACATCAACAAGGCGGAACAAAAAGATAAGGCAAACCACAACAACCGAAATTGCAAACAGGATACATCTTACCCAGTCATAAAAACCGGACATTGCGCCTTCCTCTTTTGCAACAAGAAATTGTTTTTCGGAAATTGACGGTTTCTTATCCACATACATTTCAGGATTGATATCTGAAGAATCGTTCACACCCTCAGGCTGAAGCACAGCCATATTAGCCTCATTGACATTATTTTTGCTTTTCTTCAACTTTGTCACCTGCTATAAAGAAAAATAGTAAAAAAAGGGACTTTTAAAAGTCCCTTTTGATTTCGTGAATTACTTACGAATCTGCTCTTTAACCTTAGCAGCCTTACCAACTCTGTCACGGAGATAGTAGAGCTTGCTTCTGCGAACCTTACCGTAACGAACAACCTGTACATCTTTAACATTGGGTGAATGGAGAGGGAATACTCTTTCAACACCAACGCCGTAAGCTACTCTTCTTACAGTAAATGTTTCAGCTACGCCACTGCCTCTTTTAGCAATAACAGTACCCTCAAACATCTGGATTCTTTCTCTTTCGCCTTCACGAATGTTTACTGATACCTTTACAGTATCACCTACGCTGAACTCAGGTGTTGTTTCCTTCACGCTTGCTGCAGCAATAGTCTTTAATGCGTCCATTTTTTATCCTCCTTATTTTTCCGACATTCTTACTCAAATGAGCAGCGGACTGTCACATCAAAATGACGGTTAAACCGTTATTTGAACCTCGTCGAGAGTTACGACGGTTTCAAATGCTTTAATATAATACCACATACGGAATAATAATGCAAGTGTTTTTTCAATTTAGTTTAAAAAATCGGAATATATCCCGTCAAGCTCCGATTAATGTGATGATATATTTTCAAGCTTTTTAAGATATTTTTTGAAATAATCAGGCAATTCGGAAGTGAATTCAATATATTCATTGGTTTTTGGATGAATAAAACCGATTTTTCTTGCATGAAGGCATTGTCCTTCAAAATCAACTTTTTCATTCTTTACGCCATACACCTTATCACCCGACACAGGATGACCTATATAAGCCATATGCACCCTGATTTGATGAGTACGACCAGTTTCAAGCTTGCATTTTATATGTGTGTAACCTTTATACCTTGTTATTACCGAATAATGAGTAACCGCATTTTTGCTGTTCTTTTCGATAACACACATTTTCTTTCTGTCTTTAGGATTTCTTCCGATTGGAGCGTCAACTGTTCCTTCATCATTTTTCAGATTACCAAATACAATTGACTCATACTCCCTTGTAAAAGAATGCTCCTTAATTTGTTCTGCAAGAGAACGGTGAGCAAAATCATTTTTTGCAACAATCAAAAGACCGCTTGTATCCTTGTCGATGCGGTGAACAATGCCGGGACGAAGTACGCCGTTAATTCCCGAAAGGCTGTCACCGCAATGATAAAGCAAAGCATTTACAAGAGTACCGTCATAATTTCCTGCGGCAGGATGCACCACCATTCCCTTTGGCTTATTCACAACAAGCAAGCATTCATCTTCATAAACTATATCAAGAGGAATATTTTCCGCTTTAGCCTCATAAGGCGTCGGATCGGGAACATTTACAACAACAATATCACCTTGCGAAAGCTTGTACTTTTTTGAAACAACAGAGTCGTTTACAAGCACAGCTCCGTTCTCAATAAGATTAACAGCAGCAGAGCGTGATAAATCAATATTTGCATCCGAAATAAATTTATCAAGTCTTACACCGCTTGTTTCACAATTCAGTTTAAATTCATTCATTGCTTTTGTTGACCTTTTTTTCGGATTTCATAACATTAGAGAAAAACAGAACATAAACTATAAGAAGTATTGTTCCGACTGTAATGCAGTAATCGGCAAAGTTACAAACAGGGGGAAAGAATGAAACGCTGATGTAATCGACTACAAAACCGTAAAAAATTCTGTCAATCAAATTACCTATTCCGCCGCCGATTATAAGTGCCGCAGAAATATAGAACATCTTTCCCGACGGTTTCTTCTTGAACATAATATATATTATTATTGCAATAAGAACAGCAGTAACCGCTACGAAAAACCAACGCATATCCGAAAACATTCCGAAAGCAACGCCTCTATTCTCAACATAAGTAAAATCAAGTAATCCGTCAATGGCAGTTACCGAACCGACAGGCTGAAGATAGGTAAGTACAAAATATTTTATTATCTGATCGACGGCAGCTAAAAGCACGCCGATTATAAGAGCAATAACAGGCATTTTATCCTCCATAAACATAAATCGGTGTGTTTTATCACACCGATTTATTGTAATAGCAGTTATTATTTAAGATTCTGAACACAGCGGAAACAGATTGTAGGATGCTCTGCACACTGACCCACCGTCTTGCTGATAGCCCAGCAACGCTCGCACTTTTCACCCTCAGCTTTTTCAGGTTTGATTTCAAGCTCACCGCCGTTATCAACAATTTCAACTTCGGAAACTATGAATGCTGCACAAAGCTCAGGCTCAGCCTTTTTAAGGAATTCAAGTGTTTCTCCGCCTGCACAAAGTGTTACCTTTGCTTCAAGCGAACCCTTAATTGTCTTATCCTTTATAAGGGATTCGAGTGACTTTTTAACATTATCACGAAGTTCGTGGATTCTGTCCCAGAAAGCCATAAATTTATCGTCAACATCAATAGCGATGTTTTCGGGAATCTCATTAAAGATAACATGTTCTGCATTCTCATTTGAGGAATGAGGCATGTATTTCCAAATTTCATCTGATGTATACGCAAGGAGCGGAGCAATCATTCTTGTCATTGCGTCAAGGATAACATAGATTACGGTCTGAGCAGCTCTTCTTGAGAGGCTGTCAGCCTTTTCTGTATAAAGTCTGTCCTTGAGAACATCAAGATAGAAGTTAGACATATCAACAACACAGAAGTTGTGAATGCTGTGATATACAATATGAAACTCATAATTATCGTATGAAGTTCTAACCTTTGTGATAAGGTCATTAAGCTTTGCAAGTGCCCATTTATCAATCGGCAACACCTTGTCAAAATCAACCATATCTGTATCGGGATTAAAGTCAGAAATGTTACCGAGAATGTATCTTGCGGTATTCCTGATTTTTCTGTATGATTCGGAAATCTGCTTGAGAATATCCTTAGAAATATGAACGTCAGTCTGATAGTCGGTTGATGCAACCCAAAGTCTGAGTACATCAGCACCGTACTGCTTAATAACATCCTGTGGGCTGATACCGTTACCAAGTGACTTACTCATCTTTCTTGATTCATCGTCAAGAATCATACCGTGAGTAAGAACAGCCTTGTAAGGTGCTCTGCCTCTTGTAGCAACGGATGTAAGGAGTGATGACTGGAACCAACCTCTGTACTGGTCGTTACCCTCAAGGTAAAGGTCAGCAGGTGATTCAAGGTTATCACGCTGTTCAAGAACAGCGGCATGCGATGAACCGCTATCGAACCAAACATCCATAATATCTTTTTCTTTATCAAATTCAGTACAACCGCACTTCTTACACTTTGTACCGGCAGGAAGAATCTCTGCGGCTGTGTGATTGTACCAAGCGTTTGAGCCTTCTTTACCGAATAAGTCAGCAACAGCAAGCATAGCATCCTTATCAATAAGAGCCTCTCCGCAATCCTTACAGAAGAAAATCGGAATCGGAACACCCCATTTTCTCTGACGTGAAATACACCAATCTTTTCTTTCTCTTACCATTGATGTAATTCTGTCCTTGCCCCATGCAGGAATCCACTTAACCGTATTGATAGCGTCAACAGCCTGATCCTTGAAATCATCAACCGAACAGAACCACTGGTCTGTTGCTCTGAAAAGGATAGGAGTTTTACATCTCCAACAATGCGGATACTGATGGACAATTTTCTTTAATGCAAAAAGTGAGCCGTTTTCTTCAAGATAGGCGGCAATCTTCTTATTAGCCTCATCAGTTGTAAGACCTGCAAACTGACCTGCTTCTTCTGTAAGAACACCGTTAGAATCAACAGGACAGATAATCGGAATCTCAGGGTAATTCTGACATACATTGTAGTCGTCAACACCGTGTCCGGGAGCTGTGTGTACACAACCTGTACCGCTTTCGAGAGTTACATGCTCACCAACGATAACAAGGGACTCTCTGTCAAGGAACGGATGTGCTGTTTTTATATACTCAAGCTCACTGCCCTTTACCGTTGCTACAACTTCAAAGTCTGTTATACCTGCCTCATCAAGAGCAGACTTATAAAGCTCTGACGCCATAACAAGGTATTCATCACCTGTTTTGATTACAGAATATTCAAATCTCGGACCTACGCAAATTGCGACATTTGCAGGGAGTGTCCAAGTTGTAGTTGTCCAAATTACAAACTTAACCTTTGAAGGATCGATTCCCATATTTGAGAAAACGCCCTTATCGTCGGTTACATTAAACTTTACATAAATTGAATAGCAAGGATCTTCAGCATACTCAATTTCAGCCTCTGCAAGAGCAGTCTTACACTCAGGACACCAATAAACAGGCTTTAAGCCCTTGTAGATATAGCCCTTTGTAGCCATTTCTGCAAACACTCTGATCTGTTCAGCCTCAAACTCATGGTTAAGAGTGATGTACGGCTTATCCCATTCACCGATTACGCCAAGTCTTTTAAACTGCGTACGCTGATCGTTAATGTAGCCTTTTACAAACTCTTCGCACATTTTGCGAAGTTCAACAACAGAAATTTCGGCAGAATTACCGATACCGGCTTTCTTTCTTGCTTTAAGTTCCGTAGGAAGTCCGTGTGTATCCCAACCCGGAACATACGGAGCTTTAAAGCCTGCCATATTCTTATATCTTACGATAAAATCCTTAAGAATCTTATTAAGTGCATGGCCAAGGTGAATGTCACCGTTAGCATAAGGAGGGCCGTCATGAAGAATGAACAGAGACTTTCCCTCATTTACTTTCATAAGATTTTCGTAAACCTTTTCATCTTCCCAATTTTGAAGTGTAACAGGCTCGCTTTTCGGTAGACCTGCTCTCATAGGGAAGTCTGTCTTTGGAAGATTAAGTGTTGAATTATAATCCTGGGACATTTTATATTCTCTCCAATATCTAAAATCTAAATAAAATCAGTCGGCAGTTACATCATAGTTATCGCCGAACTTGAGATGACTGAACTTGCTCTGTCTTTTAGGAAGAGCAGATACTTCTTCAGTTTCAGCAATCGGCTCAGCTTTCATTTCCGAAGGTACTGCAATCTTAACATCATCTTCAACCTGAGGCTGTGCAGGAGCTGTCACATCCTCTGTAGGATACTTTTCGTCAAGTTCAGCTTTTGAAGCCTCAACATCGGAGGTTGAAGGAAGATCATCAATTGACTTAATATGCTTACTGTAAAGTGAAATAAGTTCATTTCTGAGATTAGCCGCATCTGACTGAAGCTGTAAATAATGCTCTTTCTCGGCAGCAGTCATATTGTTTGCGTCAACAAGGAGAGTCTGAGCCTTTGTTTCGGCATCACGAACAATCTTTGCAGCCTTTTCCTTTGCTTCTCTTATGCAGGCATCAGCAACCTTCTGTGAAGCAAGCAAAGCGTTTCTTACTGTTTCTTCATCTGCTCTGTACTGTTCAACTCTTGTTGCAAGAACATCAATCTTATGAACAAGGTTAGTTTTTTCTTTCTTCAATTGTTCAAAAGAAACAATGACTTCATCAATAAACGAGTCAACATCTTCAGCTCTGTAACCACCGTTAAGAGTGGCTTTTCTGAAGCTTATATTTTTAATTTCATCAATTGTAAGCATTTATCTGCACTCCTTATTTATAATGTATAACCGAAATTCTCATTCGACCTTTTCCTGTAGTTCCAAGTATACCTTTTAAAACGAATTTGCCTTTTCCGCGAATTGTAAAAACATCATTTTCCTTTAGGTTAAAACTGACATTTTTAGTTTCTTCAAAATTAACACATACGCTGTCCGACATAATGACAGTTTTTGTTTTTTCTCGTGACAGTTTACATACAGCGGCAACAATATTATCAAGTCGTAAAGAAGAAACTATAAATGTTTTTTCTTCTACTCCTCTTCCCTGCGGAAGCTTTGACAAATCAGCATCATCAACCTTAACGCCGACTCTGCCGACTTTTGAAATCTGCGACTTGACATAATCGGACAATTCCGCTTTTACAAATACAACAGCCCGTCCGTCCTCAACAAGAATATCCCCGACAGTTTCACGCTCTATTCCGAGCGACATCAAAGAACCGAGGAAATCACGATGAGTGAGTCGGTCGCATTTTCTGAATGAAAATTCAATGCCGCATATCGGGAACATACTCGTACTCGGTTCGTCAAAAAACAAGCCAAGCATTTTTCTCTCAGAATCATCATACCCGCCAAAGAAAAGGTAGTTGTCGAAATATGCTTTTTTAAGTTCGGAAACAAGAAGTGCTTGTTTCCTTTCACTCATAAAAGGCATAAAATACGGTTTCTGTCTTGTCAGACAAAGGTCAATACCGTTATTAAGCCGAGCAATCAGCTGTTTGTCATCATCCGAAGTAAACACCGTTGTTCTCAAGCTCATCAAGTAAATCGTCGCCTGTCAGGTCAACATTGCTCGGAATAATGATATATGTATTTGTAGCGACACGCTTGATTTTACCACGGTTTGCATACGCAACACCGCTGAGAAAATCAAGGATTCTTCTTGCCATATCTTTATTTGTATCTTCAAGATTAAGAACTACTGTGTGAGCCTTCATAAGCTCATCGGCAATTGTGCGGGTTTCTTCGCCGAAACGCTCAGGCTTGAATAAACCAACCTGAAGATTGGTGGTAGCATTAATGTTTACGACCTTGTTTCCGCCGCCGAGATCTCTTTCTTTTTTGGTGTTTCTTACAGGTTCTTCTTTATAATCTTCTTCTGCACCTTCGTCAGCATAACCATATTCATCGTACTCATACTCATCATCGGGGGCGTCCCACATGCGTTTAAACTTATCTACAAAACCAGCCATTATATAATCCTCCTAAAATTATGTATAATTCCTTGCACCGAATAATGCCGAACCAACTCTGACCATAGTTGCACCTGCAAGTACAGCTTCGTAATAATCGGCAGACATACCCATTGAAAGAATATTCATACCTATATTATCTAATTTTTTTTGCGAGATGTCAATAAATATATTATGCATTTTATTGAAAAATTCAGAAATTTTCTGTGAAGATTCACAAATCGGAGGTATTGCCATAAGACCTTTAACTGAAATACCGTCCAATTCGGCAATCTGACAAAGTAATTCTTCAAGCTGTTCGGGCATAACACCTGACTTGTTTTCTTCTCTGCCGATATTTACCTCAACAAGAACATCACAGTTTTTATTGATTTTTAAAGCCTGTTTAGAAATTTCCGATGCAAGCTTTATTGAATCGACAGACTGGATAAGATCAACCTTATCGATAATCTGTCTTACCTTGTTTGTCTGCAAGTGACCGATAAACTGAAGAGAACAGTTGTCAAGGTTATACTTATCATACTTTGACAAAAGTTCCTGAACCTTGTTTTCGCCTATGTGGTCAAGCCCAAGTGAAATTGCGTGGTTAATAACCTCAGGTTCAACCATTTTTGTTGCGGCAAGAAATGTAATATCCTCACGCTTTCTTCCGGACTTTTCGGCAGCCTCGGCTATTCGCTCATCAATAAATTTGTAATTGTATTCAACGTCAGTTAACAACTTTTCCGTCATACAAATCATCTCCTTCAAGAATTACCTGATCATATAACTCAACTGTTGTGCCGTCAACAAGGTCTTTGCTGTCCGGCTCCGGATCGCAAATAACATAATCATCGTCGGCATACAGAATAGATATCTGTTTGAATCGCACTTCACTTCCGTGAAGCACATATACACCCTGAACCTTAACCTGTTCGGTATGTTTATTGTCATTGTCATCATAGGTTGTCTTTGTTACATAGTCATCATGAATAGCCTTTTTGCTGATTCTCAAGCCAGTGTATGAACCAAGACCTATTTCAATCGGTTCCTGTCTTGCCTGAGCAAGGTCGGAATTCATATAGTCACTCTCAAGAATAAGAAGGGCGTCGCTGTCTTTTGATTCCTGATAAATCCTCTTGATAGTGGCGGGAATGCTTTCAGACGATGCGTCAGAGAACAGTACCGTAGCGGAACCGTCCCACAAAGAAAGTCTTGTTGCCTCATCAGCTGTAACCTTACAGGCAACATACCATTTCAATCCCGTTACAACCTTGCCTGCAATATTGTCGGACACTTTTGTCTGCTTTACATTATCAAGGTCAGAAAGAGTCAGACGATCAAGATTATTGTAATCAAGCGCATTTTCATATCCGTCACAATGTGAGAGAAAACAACCTGATTTTTCAGTCGTAATATTACCTGTTGATTTTCCTGTTTTGCCTTCAAGAGTGGCTATTTCAGCCTGGAGTTCTGAAATTCTGTCATTAAAGTTAGTGGCTTTGCCTGTGTAAATCTGTCTTTGGTTTATTGAATAAAGCAGATTATTTGTAACATTATCAATATTTGCCAAATCGCCGTCATTGATACTGCGAATTTGTGAAATGATATTATTATTTATATTGTTGTTGATAGTATCAATACCTATGTTGCCGGCCGTGCTTGTTTTTTGAAGTGTCTGCAAATCGGAAAGCTGTTCCTGTAATGCGCTGATTTTTGACTGTGAAGCTGCATCATCATCATTTGCATACGATTTTGCAATTTCACCGCCGGCTTTTACCTCATCACCGTCATGCACTGTATATGAAAGCACACCCGAAGTATTATTCTGAATCATATTTTCATCACGGATAATAAATCCGTTTGAATAAATTTTATCCGTGACTGTTGTTTGAACAGCATTTTCAGTCGGATACATTTTAAAATTTGTACTTATCAGAAGATAGGCGGCATAAACAACTGCAAGAACTGATAACGCAATCATCAAAATTCGTCTGAAAAGCAATTTATCCATAAAGTAAGCCTCTTTCGATTACAGCCTTTGCATAACTGTATATTTCTTCAAATGAATTATATTCATCAATATAAATCCAATTAATCTCCGAATCCCGCTTAAACCAAGTAATTTGTCTTTTTGCATATCTGCGGGTTTCCATTTTCAATTTTTCAACACAATCATTCAGATTTTTATTTTCTTTAAAATAAGGAATCAATTCCTTGTATCCTATCGCCTTTATTGATGTATAGCTCATGTCGGAATTAATAACCCGTTCAGCCTCCTCAAGCAAACCTTCTTCAAGCATAATATCTACACGCTTGTTTATTCTGTCATAAAGCACCTGTCTGTCAAGGCAATTAAGACCGATTTTTACAGTTATATACGGAGACGGTATTTTATGTGATTCTTCAATTTGTTGCGTAATAGTTTTTCCTGTTGTTTTGTAAAATTCAATGGCACGGATTATTCTTTTAAGATTTCTGCTTTCACGAAGTCTGTCTGCCGATTCAGGATCGAATTTTGCAAGCATTTCAAGCAACCTGTCTGTTCCATGTTCTTCGGCAATCTTGCGAAGTTCTAAGCAATATTCTTCATCCCGTTTATCATCACTGAAAGAAACATTGTTCAGAAGTGAATCAACATAAAGACCCGTTCCGCCGACAATAAACGGTAATTTGCCTCTTGAATGAATATCTGCTATACATTTTGAAGCATCAGTTACATATGACGCAACCGAATAGGTTTTATCAGGCGGAAGAAAGTCCATCATATGATGAGGAATTCCGTCCATCTCTTCTTTGGTAGGTTTGGCTGTTGCAATCTGCATTCCCGTATAAATCTGCATGGAATCGGCAGATACGATTTCACCGTTAAAACGCTTTGCAAGTTCAACCGAAAGTTTTGTTTTGCCTGATGCGGTAGGACCGACAATTGAAACCGTATTAATAGATTTTTCCAAAAAATCACACCCTGCCAAACTGTTTTTCAATTTCACCCTTTGTAAGAACAATGCAAATCGGTCTGCCGTGAGGACAATACTTGATTTCAGGATGTTCTTCAAGGTGTTTTACAATCCCTATAAGCTCCTCAGGCGTACTTTTATTGCCTGCCTTTATAGCTGAACGGCAAGCAACATTGCTGTAAAACCAATCCATTTTTTCGGTAAAGATATCGGTTTTACCCTGAGAAATGTAGCCCGACATCTCGGTAATGCAATCTTCAATTTCAACAGCCGGAATATACTGCGGAGAACTTCTTACAATAACCGTACTGTTACCGAAATCTTCAACTTCAAAGCCGCAATCGGAAAACATATCAAGATTATTAATTGCCGCATCATACTCGGTTTTTCCGAGAGGGACTGTAACAGGAGCAAGTAAAATCTGCCTGTAGTCAGCAGCCTTTTCGGCTTTGAGTTTTTCATAAATAATTCTCTCATGGGCGGCATGTTTGTCTATCAAAAGAATATCTTTATTGTTTTTTTCTGCAATGATATATGTATCGAAAGCCTCTCCGATATATTTGATGCTCGTCTGATTATCGTTTACAAGAACAGGTTCTTTTGATTTCTCAATAGATTCTTCCGAAACAATTACATTAACCTCTTTAGGGCTTACAATCGGATTTTTATCGGTAATACCTTCTGTATCAGTTTTTTCATCTTCGACAAGCGAAGTTGGCTGAAGAATTTCAGGCTTGAAAGTTGATTTTAACTTTTCTTCCTCTTTTGCCTTATTTATCGCCTGTTTGCTGAAAATATCAAACGGATTGGATATATCCGCAACTTTTATATCATCAATGGACTTTGTAACAGAACGAATAGCTGCCTCGCCAATCTTCTTATTATCATTAAATGCGACATCGGAAAACGGATTAAAATCATCGGATTTTTCGGATGTAGCAACAGGTTTTGTAACCTCTGTTTTTGAATTGTCAGGTATCGGTTTAGTATACTGTTTTTGTACAAAATCATTTTTAGAACTTTGCACAACAGGCTTGTTCAGAATGGCAGGTGCATTGTTAAACGGATTAAACTTATTTTGCACCTCATTAAAAGCCGTTTCCTTTTTAAATGACGCTTTTTTACGGCTGTCATACTTCATAAGTGAAGATTTTACCGCATGATAAATCGCATCAAAAACAGGTCTTTCATTTATAAATCTGACCTCAAGCTTTGAAGGATGAACATTGACATCAATAATTTCACACGGCAATTCGATATTAAGGACACACGACGGAAATTTTCCGACCATAATTGAACCCTTAAAAGCCTCCTCAAGTGCAACCATAGCCGTTCTGGTTTTGATGTACCTTCCGTTGATAAAAAAATTCTGCATATTACGATTTGGTCTTGAGTGTTCGGGTTTTGAAATATAGCCGTAAACCTTTATTGCATCAAGCTGATAATCAACCGGAATAAGTCCTTTTGCAAAATCTTTTCCAAAAACCGAATATATTGCAGAAATAAGTTTTCCGTCGCCGAATGTACGAAGAACCTGCTTTCCGTCTTTAATGTATGTAAATGCAATTTCGGGATGTGACAAAGCAGTTTTGTCGATTATATTTGAAACTGCGTTACCCTCCGAAACATCTTTTTTCAAAAATTTTGCACGAGCAGGAATGTTGTAGAACAAATCTCTGATAACAAATGTTGTGCCGACAGGACAACCTGCATCATCAAAGCTCTGTTCTTCACCGCCGTCAATTTCATATGAAGTTCCGATTTCCTCGTTTACATTTCTCGTAATAAGTTGAAGTCGTGACACTGCACAAATTGACGCAAGAGCCTCTCCTCTGAATCCGAGTGTAGAAATACTGTCCAGGTCAGATTCAACCTTAACCTTACTGGTTGCGTGTCTTAAAAACGCAACTTTGATATCGTCACGGTAAATACCGTAACCGTCATCGGTAACACGCATGAATGTTGTACCGCCGTTTTTTATCTCAACGGTGATATTTTTTGCGCCTGCGTCAATTGAATTTTCTACAAGTTCCTTTATAACCGACGCCGGTCTTTCAACAACCTCACCGGCGGCAATAAGTTCTGCAACATGCTTATCAAGTACATTGATTACACCCATTTGTGTCACCTCCTAATATTAAATCATACCTTTAAGTTCGTAAAGCAAGTTCATTGCTTCAATCGGGGTAAGAGTATTTATATCTGTATCTTTCAGCTTTTCAATCACGGGACTTTCAGCCGAACCGATAAGCGAAAGCTGCATATCGTCTGAATTATCCTGCTTTTGAATATTGGCATTCTCGTTTTTACATTTACCGTGTTCAAGGTCTTTTAAAATTTCCTTTGCTCTTGAAATTACAGACTGCGGAATGCCTGCAAGCTTTGCAACCTCAATACCGTAGCTGTCATCTGCTCCGCCGGGAACAATTCTTCGCAGAAAAGTAATGTCATCGCCACGCTTTTTAACTGCTATGTTATAGTTTTTTACACCGTCAAGGAGTTGTTCCATAACCGTGAGTTCGTGATAATGAGTTGCAAAAAGTGTTTTTGCACCGAGTTTTTTTCTGTCGGCACAAAATTCAAGTACAGCCCTTGCGATGCTCATACCGTCAAAGGTCGAAGTACCTCTGCCGATTTCGTCAAGAATAAGTAAGCTTTTTGAAGTTGCATTTTTAATGATATTGGCAACCTCGCTCATCTCAACCATAAAGGTTGACTGTCCAGATGCAAGATCATCAGACGCACCTACACGAGTAAAGATGCTGTCTACAATTCCGATTTCGGCAGAAGACGCCGGAACAAAACTGCCTATCTGTGCCATAAGAACAATAATGGCAATCTGTCGCATATAGGTTGACTTACCCGCCATATTGGGACCTGTAATAATTGCTACTCTGTCATTGGCAGAATCAAGGCTGACATCATTCGGAACAAACGGTGCATCCTTTAATAGAGCCTCAACAACCGGATGTCTCGAATCTTTAATTCTTATAGCGGTTGAAAGGTTTACGTCAGGTCTTATGTATCTGTTGTCAGCCGCAACATTTGCAAGTGATGTAATAACATCAAGATTAGCAATGGCTTTTGCGGTTTTCTGAATTCTTTCAAGATTATCCGAAACCGTCTTTCTGACATCATCAAAGAGGTTGTATTCAAGTGCAACCGATCTGTCTTTTGCACCGAGGATTCTGCCCTCTACATCTTTCAAATCCTGAGTAATATATCTTTCACAATTGGTGAGTGTCTGCTTTCTTATGTATGTTTCGGGTACCATGGATTTATACGAATTTGATACTTCAATATAATATCCGAATACCCTGTTATAACCGACTTTAAGCTTAGGAATTCCCGTTATATCACGCTGTTCAGCCTCAATACGGGCAAGAATCCCCTTTGAGTCATTCATATCGCCTGTCACGGAATCAAGCTCTTCGTTATAACCTCTCTTAATCATACCGCCCTCACGGACTGTAAACGGGGGTTCTTCAACGATTGCAGAATCAATAAGAGAATGAATGTCCTCAAGCTTATCAATGCTTTTATAAATATATTTAAGATAGACTGATTTGCAATCAACGAGCAAATCCGAAATCTGCGGAAGATTCTGAATTGCTCCGCAGAGTGAACGCAAATCTCTTGCATTTGCAGAACCGTAAACGATTCTTGTCATAAGTCTTTCAATGTCAAATATACCAGAGAGTGTGTTTGTAACATCCATACGGAGCATATTATCGTTAACAAGCTCTTCAATTGCACTCTGACGGTTGTTAATTGAAGTTATATTAAGCAAAGGATGTTCAAGCCATGAACGCAAAAGGCGTTTGCCCATTGCGGTTTTTGTCTTGTCAAGCACCCACAAAAGCGAACCCTTTTTATCCTTTGTCAGCATTGTTTGTGTGAGCTCAAGATTACGCTGTGTGTTGTAATCAAGACTCATATATTGATTTTCTTTGTAGAACTCAATGTGATTTATTCTTTCAAGTCCCGTTTTCTGAGTATCACGAAGATATGAAAGCAATGCACCGAGAACGCATACAACAACAAATTTGTCAGATACGGTACTGTATTCATCCGCAAACTGTGATTTTACAACATCAGTACATACCGACTCGTCAAATTTTTCATCTTCGAGCATTTCAACTCCTGCCGAAAGTTTCGCTTTAATGAACTTAGGCAGCTCTTTCAGCTTTACAATGTCACCGCCAATGAGAATTTCACGGGGATTATAGCTTGTAAGCTGATTGGTAAGAACATTATAGCTGTCATTACCCCTGATTTCCGTAGCATATAATTCTCCTGTGGAAATATCGCAAAAACAAAGTCCTATAGTTTTATTTTTAGAATACATACAGCAAATGTAGTTGTTTTTGCTCTCATCAAGCATACTCGATTCCATTACGGTACCGGGAGTAATTACTCGAATAATATCACGCTTTACAAGACCTTTTGCCTTTGCAGGATCTTCCGTCTGTTCGCAAATTGCAACCTTATAGCCCTTTGCAACAAGTCTTGCAATGTAACCCTCACAGCTGTGAAACGGAACTCCGCACATGGGAGCACGCTCGGCCTGTCCGCAATCCCTTCCTGTAAGAGTAAGTTCAAGCTCCTTTGATGCAAGCTTTGCATCATCGTAAAACATTTCGTAGAAATCTCCAAGTCGGAAAAACAAAATGCTGTCTTTGTTTTCTTCTTTAATTTTGAAATACTGTTGCATCATTGGAGATAACTCCGCCATTTGTTTCACTTCCTTAATAAAATTTAGAACCGTTTATCAGCCGCAACCACCGCATGTAGCACAGCTGCCTGAGCATGATGACTGGCTGTAATCAGCAGTCTCAGGATCTGCGCCCTCAGCAGACTGCTGAACAATTGCGAGAACTCTGTTTGCAACAACATCAAAAGCAGCCTTTGCATCATTGTAGGCAATCATATTCTCATTTGACATAATCTGAGAATATGCCTCTCTCATCTCGGTATTAAGCTTAGAAAGCTTTTCCTGATCTCTCTCTTTTTTTGATGCTTCATTGTTTATTGACATTCTTTTAAGATTGAATTCACCGATAAGACGCTGAAGCTCCATATCTGCATCTGCATTCTTCTGAGCGTCCTGCAATTTTTTATATGAGTCTTCTTCCTGAATGAGTCTTCCGAGTTCCCTTGCTTTCTCAATGATATCCATAGTTTTAACCTCCGATTATTTTACAAGCTCACCCTTTAATATCCAGTTGCGAGCCTTTGTTATTTTTACATTTCTGAATGTTCCGATACAGTCCTTTGATCCTTCAAGCTCAACTATTATGTTACCGCTTGTACGACCGCACAATTCACCGTTCTTATCGTTTTCACCTTCAATAAGTACCTTTTCGGTTTTGCCAACCATTGAAGAACAACGCTTTGCCGCAATTTCTTCCTGAACATCAAGAAGTTCACGGAACCATTTTGATTTTTCTTCAGCGGAAATCGGATCGTCCATTTTAGCCGCAGGAGTACCTACTCTCGGTGAGAAAATGAAGGTAAAGAGTGATGTAAACTCAACCTCACGGATGAGCGATAAAGTTTCTTTGAAATCTTCATATGTTTCACCCGGAAAACCTACAATGATATCACTTGTAAGTGAAAGACCGTCAATTTTCTCTTTAGCATAATTGACTATTTCAAGATACTTTCTGCGGTCATAGTGACGGTTCATTGCTTTAAGCACTCTGTCCGAACCGCATTGGAACGGAAGGTGAAGATGCTTGCTTATATGAGTACCCGATGCAATTGTGTCAATAAGTTCCTTTGAACAATCCTTCGGGTGAGATGTCATAAAGCGAAGCCAATAATCGCCGTCAATTGAATCGACCTCACGCAAAAGCTGTGAAAAGTTTACTTTCTCGGAAAGACCTTTTCCGTAGGAATTTACATTCTGACCGAGAAGGGTAATGTCTTTATAACCCGACTCAATCATATTTTTAGCCTCAGAAACAATAATATTCTTTTCACGACTGCGTTCTCTGCCTCTTACATAAGGCACAACGCAATATGTACAGAAGTTGTTGCAACCGTACATAATCGGTAACCAACCCTTGAAAGTGCCGTCACGCTTAACAGGAAATCCCTCATAAAGCTGATTATCGTCATTACCTCTTTCAAACACTCTTTTGCCATCAAGAAGAGCGTTATACATAAGCTCAGGAAAATGGTGCAATGAATGAGTACCAAACACAAGTCCTACAAAAGGAAAGCTCTTGTAAATTTTATTGGCAACATGCTCCTGCTCCATCATACAACCGCACAAAGCAATAAGAATCTGCGGATGCTTACGCTTTAGATTTTTTAATGCACCTACATTGCCGAACACTCTGTCCTCAGCATGTTCTCTTACGGCACAGGTATTGAAAAGTATGAAATCCGCATTATCCGGTTCATCTGAAAACTCAAATCCCGACTGTTCAAGCATACCCTTAATTTTTTCACTATCAGCCACATTCTGCTGGCAGCCGTATGTTCTGATATACGCAACAGGCTTCTCTCCTCTTTTGCGGATATCCATAATTTCAGCTATTAAATTCATATACTCCGATTGTTTTTCGGAAATTTTCTGACTGTCAGGCAAAGAAATGCCTCCTAACCCATTTTATTAACTGTTAGATTATAACACAAGATATACGGTTTTTCAATGTTTTTCACAGGTTTTTCAAAATTTACTTCTTATAAGTCTGAAACAGAGAACCGTATCCGGACGGTATATTACCGACTATTACGGATTGTGCAATTTCAAAATCGGTAGTAAATGTTATTTTGCCTGAATAATCAAGCGAGGTTGTCATTATTTTTGAGGTGAGCAAAAGCTTTATATGGTGGATTGTCTGATTTATTCCCGCTTGTTCAAATGTACTTATAACTTCCGAGGAAAAACTTCCTGTAAGGTTAAAATTCACGGGAATGCAAGGTCCGACATTTGAGAGTATTGAAATATTCGTAAATGAACCGAGAGGTATTTCAATTTCATTGTCATATACCTTAGCTATTTCCTTTTGTACGGCTTTCGTGATGTCGGCTTTAATTCTGTTGATTTTGAATGAATCCGTTTCAATTGACTGCACATTTCCGTTTTTATCACAATTAATCTTTGCAATATCACTGTAAGAATAATTAAGCTTGTCAAGTGTGTTATTCACTGCATCACAGACAGAATTTACAGACAATATTTCAGCCTGAATTCTTATGTACTCCGGTCTGAAATCTGACAAATGCACCTCGCAGAAAACAGTAACACCGATAATCAGTAAAACCACAGAAAGAAGTATTTTCTTTAAAAGAACAAATTTTCTTTTACACCTTTTTCTGTACAACATAAAAACACCCCTCGTATATACTATACGAAGGGTGTTTGTTTTGTTAATTATTCTTCTGTGTCCGAACAACCATTGCATGATGCACAATCGGCATCACACTCGTCATCTTCCTCATTGCTGAAAAGCTCTGAAAAATCAAACTCAAGGTTCTCACCGCAGTTAGGGCACTCGATTTCGCCTTCAAGAAGGACATCTTCGGAAACATTAAGCTTCTGACCGCATGAATCACAAGTTACCTCATAAAAAGGATTCTCTTCATCATCAAAATCGTAATCGTCATCTTCATCGTCATAATCTTCAATGTCATAGTCCTCGTCATCGTAAACATCAGACTCAACATCAGCAAGATCCTGATCAATTTCGTCAACCTGAGCGCTTAACTCATCGTAAAGTTCTTCCATGTCAGATACTTCAAAAGCCATATCATCAAGAAGATCAACGATTGCATTAAGAACCTTTACTTCAGGTTTTGACTCATCAAGCTCAAGACCGTCGCAAAGACCGCGAATGTAAGAAATTTTTTCAGTAAGATTCATAACTGATTCTCCCGCAGAAATTATGCTCTGCCCATATATTCGCCTGTTCTTGTGTCGATCTGAATAACTTCGCCCTCATCAATAAAGAGAGGAACTTTAATTTCAGCACCTGTTTCAAGAGTTGCAGGCTTTGTAGCGTTGGTTGCTGTGTCACCCTTAAAGCCGGGATCTGTCTTTGTAACCTTAAGTTCAACAAAGTTCGGAGGCTCAATGCCGAATACATTGCCCTTGTAAGAAAGAACCTTGCACACCATATTTTCCTTAACAAACTTAAAGTTGTCGCCGAGAACGCTCTTGTTAATCGGAATCTGCTCCCATGTTTCTGTATCCATGAAGTAGTAAAGATCGCCGTCTGAATAGCTGTATTCCATATCCTTTCTGTCAATGAAAGCTGTGGGATACTTATCGTTCGGGTTGAAAGTTTTTTCAACTACTGCGCCTGTAATAACATTTCTGATTTTAGTTCTTACAAATGCAGCACCCTTACCGGGCTTTACATGCTGGAATTCAATGATTGATACAACCTGACCGTCCATTTCAAATGTAACGCCGTTTCTGAAATCACCTGCTGATATCATTAGTAATACCTCCTAATTATCTTTCATACGGAAATACGGTAATGTATGCCGTAATATAACAATTTACATTATACATAACAATGACAAAAAATGCAAGACTTTTATTACACAATAATGAGTTCTTTTGGGAGTGAAACAAAGTTTTTGTACCCTGTATCAGTCACGCAAAGCATATCTTCAATGCGAACACCGAATTTACCCGGCAGATATATTCCCGGTTCATCGGTTATTATCATACCTTTTTTCAGCATTGTTTCACTTCTCGGAGATACAACGGGAGATTCGTGGATATCAAGTCCTACACCGTGACCGGTTGCATGACCGAAATATTTTCCGTAACCGTTTTCCGAGATTATATCTCTTGCAATTTTATCGACATCAGAACATTTTGCTCCGGGTTTTACGCTGTCAAGTACAGCAAGCTGAGCTTTTAATACGATGTCATAAACCTTTTTCATTTCTTCATCAGCCGACTTGATTGCTACCGTACGCGTAGTATCGCTGTGATAGCCGTCAAAAATTGAGCCGATATCAAAAGTAAAGAAATCTCCCTCACTGACAATATCATCTGACGGAACTCCGTGAGGCAATGAAGTCTTTTTGCCTGTAATCGTGATGAGGTCAAATGAAACACCTTCACCGCCGTTAAGCTTTATGAGATGTTCAAGCTCAAGTGCAACCCTGCGTTCGCTGACACCGGGTTTTAGGTAATTCAACACCTCAAGATATGACTTTTCGGTTATCTCCTGTGCTTTAGCAATTTTTTTAATTTCTGATTCATCCTTGATACATCTGATTTCTTCGATCTTATGATCAAGACTGCCGTCACAAACGCACTCAATATTATTTTCCGAAAAAGCCTTTTTAAAACGATTATATTTTTCAACCGTAATATCGGATGCCTCAAAAAATACATTCACAACAGAAATGTTCTTAAATTCGCTTATAAGGTCTTTAAACAACTTAGTAAAGCAAACAACCCTGCATCCGCTTGATTTTTTTAAAGCAGCCTCATAATATCTAAAATCAACAAAAAGGACAGTTTCATTTTCAGTCACAAGTAAATAGCCTTCGCTGTGAAAGAATCCGCAAAAATAGCCGATATTCTTCTCATTAGTCAACAAAACAGCCTGACTGTTACTGTCAAGGACCGTCTTTAAATTTTCAAGTCTTTGCTCAAATAAAGAGTTTTGCATTACATCAAGTCCTTTAATGCATTAATTGCGAGAAAGTAACTGTTTTTGCCAAAACCTGCAATCTGACCGACACAAACAGGTGCGATTACAGATGTATGTCTGAACTCTTCTCTTGCGTGAATATTAGACATATGAACCTCTACAAAAGGAATCTTTACACAAGCAATGGCATCTCTTAAAGCATAACTGTAATGTGTGAGAGCGCCTGCGTTAATTACAACACCATCAAAGTTACCCTTTGCCGAATGAATTTTATCGATAAGATCTCCCTCGTGATTTGACTGAAAAACTTCGGCAGAAAAGCCGTTGCTTTCTGCATATGAAATAATCTGCTTTTCAATATCGGAGGCAGTTTCTTCTCCGTATATTCCCTTTTCACGGACGCCTACCATATTAAGGTTTGGTCCGAGTATAACAAGAATCTTTTTCATAGTGTCACCTTTTTTCAAAGAAATATGAAGATAAAACAAAAAGCGGACAGAATGCTCTGTCCGCCTGTTTGATTACCTGTATTTGCGTTTGCGAGCTGCTTCGGATTTTTTCTTACGCTTTACAGAGGGCTTTTCATAAGCTTCTCTTTTGCGAACCTCAGCAATAACGCCAGCTCTGGCACACTGCTTTTTGAATCTTCTTAAAGCACTTTCAAGGGATTCATTCTCTTTAAGTCTAATCTCTGCCATCTATCTTCCCTCCCATCTGCCACCGGGCATGGGTAATTTGCATATAATTGCAAATGTTATTATACATTATAACTCGAATAATGTCAATAGCATTGTAGAAATTTAGGTCAAATTAATTTTAAAAGTTGAATTATGGCTTAACAACAAGGTTTACAAGTTTCTTCGGAACAACAATTTCTTTAATAATTTTCATTCCGTCAATAGCCTTTTTGACATTTTCGTCATTCTTTGCAAGATCAAGAACAGCATCTTTGTCTGCATCAACAGGAATGTTAAGCTTAGCTTTAATTTTGCCGTTTACCTGAACAACAATTTCTACACTTTCGTCAACGCATTTTGACTCATCATATTCAGGCCACTCGGCTTCGGCAAGAATACCGTTGCCAAGCTTACAAGCCTCGTAAACTTCTTCCGTAACATGAGGAGCAAACGGATTAAGGAGAATTGAGAAAATTCTGAGTTCTTCCTTATTAATTGACTTTACATTTGAAATATCGTTGATTAAAGCCATAAGAGTTGCGATAGCAGTATTGAACTTTATATTTTCAATATCCTCGCCAACCTTTTTGATTGCCTTGTTAAATGAAACTTCAAGCTCAGGTCGGATTTTATCACCGTCAATGAGAACACTCTGAAGATTCCAGTAACGCTCAACGAATCTGCGACAGCCTCTGATGCTTGCCTTACTCCACGGAGCAGCCTTTTCAAAGTCACCAATGAACATTTCATATAAACGCATTGTATCTGCACCGTATTCGTCAACGATTTCATCGGGATTTACGACATTGCCTCTTGATTTACTCATCTTCTCGCCGTTTTCACCGAGAATCATACCGTGTGAAGTACGCTTAGCGTATGGTTCCGGAGTAGGAACAACACCGATATCATAGAGGAACTTATGCCAGAAACGGCTGTAAAGAAGGTGGAGAGTTGTATGCTCCATACCGCCGTTGTACCAATCAACAGGTGACCAGTAGTTAAGAGCCTCTTTTGATGCAATAGCATTTTTATTGTGCGGATCCATATATCTGAGATAGTACCATGATGAACCTGCCCACTGAGGCATTGTATCGGTTTCTCTCTTAGCCTTACCGCCGCAGCAAGGACAGGTTGTGTTAATCCAGTCTGTCATCTTGGCAAGCGGTGATTCTCCGTTATCAGTCGGTTCATATGACTCAACCATAGGCAGTCTAAGCGGAAGGTCTTTTTCATCAATCGGAACATAGCCGCACTTCTCACAATATACCATCGGAATAGGCTCGCCCCAATAACGCTGACGGGAGAATACCCAGTCACGGAGTTTGTAGTTAACCTTTGAATGACCCTTGCCCTCACTTGTGAGCCAATCAATGATTTTCTTCTTTGCTTCATCAACAGTAAGGCCGTCAAGCATGCCCGAGTTAACCATAATACCCTTGGCACAATCTGTGTAAGCCTCTTCCTGAACATTGCCACCTTTAACAACTTCAATAATAGGAAGGTCGAATTTTTTTGCAAATTCCCAGTCACGGGTATCGTGAGCAGGAACAGCCATAATAGCACCTGTACCGTATGATACAAGAACATAGTCAGAAATAAAAATCGGGATTTCCTTATTGTTTACAGGGTTTATAGCATTAACACCGTCAATTCTAACGCCTGTCTTTTCTTTAGCTACCTCTGTTCTTTCAAAGTCAGACTTACGAGCGGCAGCCTCCTGATACTTCTTAATTTCGTCCATATTAGAAATCTTGTCAGCCCACTTTTCAATCATTGGGTGTTCAGGAGAAATTACCATGTATGTAGCACCGTAAAGTGTATCGGCACGAGTTGTATAAATTGTAAGTGTGTCGCCTGTTGTAGTTGTAAAATCAACCTCCGCACCCTTACTTCTGCCGATCCAGTTCTTCTGCTGTGCTTTTACTCTGTCAGGATAATTTACAAGGTCAAGGTCATTGATAAGTCTGTCTGCATATTTTGTAATTTTAAGCATCCACTGTGACTTAACCTTGTGAACAACTTCACTTCCGCAACGCTCGCAAACGCCGTTTACAACTTCTTCGTTTGCAAGAACGCACTTACATGAAGTACACCAGTTTACATTCATCTCTTTCTTATAAGCAAGACCGTGCTTATAGAGCTGAATGAAAATCCACTGAGTCCACTTGTAGTATTCGGGATCTGTTGTATTGATTTCTCTGCTCCAGTCAAAAGAAATACCGAGTGACTGAATCTGCTTTTTAAAACGGGCAATATTCTTCTTTGTTACAATTTCAGGGTGAATGTGATTCTTGATCGCATAGTTCTCGGTAGGAAGACCGAAAGCGTCCCAACCGATAGGATAAAGAACATTGTAACCCTCAAGTCTGCGTTTTCTTGCAACTGTATCAAGTGCTGTGTACGGACGGGGATGACCTACATGAAGGCCCTGTCCCGACGGATACGGAAACTCGATAAGAGCATAAAACTTTTCTTTTTCTGTGTCATCACTTGCATGGAACACACCTTTATCTTCCCAGATTTTTTGCCATTTTTCTTCTACGGCTTTATGATTGTATTTCAAAGTAACCCCTCCTGCAATTAATCAACGATACCTGTCAGGTCAACGCTTTCGCCGTCCTGCCAAAGTCTTTCAAGGTCATAAAAATCACGGGCCTCATCATCAAACACATTGACAATAACATCAATGTAGTCAAGAAGAATCCATGAATTTGATCTGTAACCTTCTATATGACTTACCGAAATTCCTGCCTGATCAAGCTTGTATTCAACCTCATCGGCAAGCGCCTTGACATGGGTTGAGCTTGTACCTGTTGCAATTACCATATAGTCGGCAAGAACAGAAACATCGGCAATTTTAATAATCTGAATATCAAGTCCCTTTTTTGAACTCAGGGCTTTTGCTGCAAGTATTGCTTCATCGTAAGAACTCATTTGTTTTTTCCTTTCGTTTGGGATATTTGCAGAACAATTTCATTATAGCAGGCAACTTCATCGGGATGAATCGCAAGCTGTCTTTTAGAAAGATCCTTGAATGTAAACTGATAGCCGTAAAGCATAGCCTCCTCAAGGCTCTTTTTAGATTTCTTTCTCATTGTTGCCACACCGCTGTATGTACGCTCCTCGGAAGTAAAATCAGCGGTAAAAATAACTTTTTCCAAAAGACTCATTCCCGCTCGTCCTGTTGTGTGATACCTTATTGCGTTGAGTATATCTTCATCGTCAATGCCAAGCTCATCACGGACAACAATGCTTCCGCTCATTCCGTGCCAAAGCTTTGGTGCATGAAGTTGAACATTGTCTAAAATTATACCACTGTCGATAATAATTTGCAACTGCTGTTCCTTTGGCATTTCTTTGGTTATATCATGCAAAATACCGGCAATCTCAGCCTTATTTTCATCAGCGCCATAATGTTTTGCGAGCTTTTTAGCCTCTTTCGCAACATTTACACTATGACTAAATCTGTAATCACCCATTCTTTCACGGATTATTTTTTTGTAATCAGAGATATTCAAAGCACTCACTTCCGATATAAATTATTTTTTATAATATAATCGTAAACACTTTTATCAAGCATACCGCTTATCAAATCAAATTCATCAAGGTTATCCCTTATGAATGTTGACGATACGCTTATTACGGGATTTGGCAGAATAACCGCATCTGCTCCCATAGGTTTCAGAACATTCTTGTAGAATTTTTCAAGTTCAGACTTATTTTCATCATCACGGGGAATTGTTATTATTGACGATTTTTCAAATATAATTTTGGGATTTTTCCACCTATCCAGAGTCAGAAACATATCTGCACCCATTATTGTATATAAATGATCATCCGGATAAATTTCTTTTAGCTGTGTAACAGTTTCGTAGGTGTAGCTTTTTCCCTGTCTTTTAATTTCGATATCGGACACAGAAAAGTTTTTCTTTCCCTTGCACGCAAGTTCACACATATTAAGGCGATCGTTTTCGCTTGCAAGATTCTTGCTTATTTTGTGCGGCGGAACAGCCGTAGGTATCATAATAATACGATCAAGTCCAACGCTGTCCATACAATACTCGGCAAGCATTATGTGTCCTTTGTGAACAGGATTAAAAGTTCCGCCGAAAACACCTGTTTTCATAATTACTTCTTTGCCTTTGGAAGCTCGATAACAGGCTCATCATCGTTTCTTCTGTAAAGTACAAATTTTGAACCGATTACCTGAACAACATCCGCAGAACATTTTTCTGCGATAGCTTCGGCAACTTCTCTTGATGAATATGCACTGTTTTCAAGAACCTTACCTTTTATAATTTCTCTTGCCGTAAGAGCATCGTCTGCCTGTTTGATGATATTATCCGTAATTTCACCCTTACCAACAATAAGAATTGTATCAATACGATTTGCAAGTCCTCTGAGAAATGCTCTCTGTTTGCTGTTCAACATATATTAATTCCTTTCAAATCAGTTGTTTTTGAAATAGTTTTCAAGTTTAGCTTTAAGTTCTGTCAAAGCCTTTCCTCGATGACTTACGGCATCCTTTTCTTCGGCTGAAAGCTCTGCAAAACTCTTGTCGCCAAACATAAAAATCGGATCATAGCCAAATCCGTCTTTGCCGATTGGCTCATAACCAATTTTACCTTCACAAATACCCTCGGCTGTTATCTTTGAACCGTCGGGAAGAATGCAACAGATTGAAGAAGTGAAGTGAGCAGAACGCTTGTCATCATCGACATTTTTCATCTCATCAAGAAGTTTAATGTATCTTTCTTCATCTGTCAAGCCTTCACCGCCATAGCGAGCCGTGTAAACGCCGGGTCTGCCGTCAAGAGCGTCAACACACAAACCCGAATCATCGGCAACAGCCGGAAGTCCCGTTTTTAAATAAGCCGCATTAGCTTTGAGAAAAGCGTTTTCGGCAAAAGTAGTTCCGTTCTCCTCTACATCATCAAGAGTTATTCCCTCTTCTTTCGGGGTAACCGCATTGATTCCGAGCGGATTAAGTATTCTTTCAAGTTCGACAAGTTTCTTTTTGTTATTGCTTGCAATTATAAACTTCATATTCATCATTCCTTAATGCTGAAAAGTGCGTCTGCAAAAGCATCGGGATTAAACGGCTGTAAATCGTCAATTTGCTCGCCTACACCGATATATTTAACAGGGATGCCAAGACCGTCCTTAATTGCAAGAACTACACCGCCTTTTGCAGTGCCGTCAAGCTTTGTAAGAACAATACCCGTAATTCCGGTTGCCTGTCTGAACTGCTCAGCCTGATTAACCGCATTCTGACCTGTTGTCGCATCAAGAACAAGAAGCTTTTCTTTTGACGCATCCGGAAGCTCACGGTCAATTACACGGTTGATTTTTGCAAGCTCATCCATAAGGTGCTTTTTGTTATGAAGTCTGCCCGCAGTATCACAGATTATTACGTCTGCATGTCTTGCCTTTGCGGCTGAAATTGCATCATAAATTACAGCAGCAGGATCACTGCCTTCTTTCTGCTTAATAATTTCGCACTTGCTTCTGTCTGCCCAGATTTCAAGCTGTTCAATTGCGGCAGCTCTGAATGTATCAGCTGCGGCAAGAATAACTTTTTTGCCCTCTTTTGAAAGTGCATTTGCAAGTTTACCGATTGTAGTTGTCTTTCCTACACCGTTTACTCCGATTACAAGAATAATTGACGGAGATGTTGCAAGATCAAGTTCTTCACCGCCTCTGAGCATATCGGCAATAATTTCTTTGAGAAGCGAAGTAATTTCAGACGGATCTTTTATCCCTTCCTTTTTTACTCTTTCTCTGAGTTCTTTACAAATCTTTTCGGCTGTCGGAACACCTACATCGCCCATAACGAGCAATTCTTCAAGTTCTTCAAAAAGCTCATCGTCAATTTTTGTAAAAGATTTGAGCATTGAGTCAATCTGACCTACAACCGCATCACGAGTTTTTTTCAGTCCCTCTTTAATCTTTTTAAAAAATCCCATATTATCACTGTCCTTATAATTACTTTGAATCTATACCAAGTTTTTCCGCAACTTCGGTTGAACGAAGTTCGAGTAATTTTGAAATGCCCTCATCCTGCATTGTAACACCGTAAAGCACATCTGCTTCTTCCATTGTACCACGGCGATGCGTAATGAGAATAAACTGTGTATTATCTGTCATTCTGCGAAGATATGCGGCAAAACGATAAACATTTACATCATCAAGAGCCGCCTCTATCTCGTCCATTACGCAGAACGGAGCAGGTCTTACTTTCATTATAGCAAAATAAAGTGCAATTGCAACAAGCGCTTTTTCACCGCCTGACAACGCCTCAAGATTTATAACAATCTTACCCGGCGGATGAACAAGAATATCAATTCCGCTTGTCAGAATATTTTCCGGATCCGCAAGCGAAAGTGACGCTGTACCGCCGCCGAAAAGTTCTTTGAAGGTGTAGGTAAAGTTCTTATTAATCTGATCAAAGTTCTCGACAAACACTTCCTTCATCTGCTTTGTGAGGTCAGTAATAAGCTTTTCAATCTCTTTCTTTGACTTTTCAACATCATTTACCTGTGCGCTCATAAATTCATATCTTTCGGAAACTTCTTTGTACTCTTCAATAGCGGATACATTTACATTTCCCAAAGACCTGATTTTTTGTTTAAGCTCGTTAAGTCGCCTTTGCGCCTGTTTTGAGTCATCAATTTCAACAGCACAATCTTCTGCCTCTCGTCTTGTCAGTTCATATTCTTCCCAAAGCTTTGAGATAATATCATCATACTGCTTCTGAATGTTGATTTTTCTCTCTTCAAGTCTGGCAAGCTCTCTGCCCGAGGTTTCACGCTCTGATGTTTTATCACGCTCAATAGTTCTGATTTCGGCACTGCGTTTTTCAAGCTGTTCTCTGTCAGCATTGATTTTTTCAATAGCTTTTGAGCGTTCATTCTGATTGGCAATCGACTTTTCAATTTCTGCATTTGTAGAATTTATAAGCTCTGTCTTTTCAAGAATAACACTTTTGATTCTCTCAATCTCTTGATTTAGTTCAGCTTTTCTTTCAAGGTTTTCATTGCCTGTTGATTTTGCAAAAACAATATCCGAATTAAGAGCGTCGATATCCTTTTGCGAAGAAACAATTTCAAGTCGCAGATTCTGTAACTGCAAAGAAATTTCTTCACGCTTTTTTGTAAGCTCTGCTCTGCTGCCCGTAAGTTCATTTACCTTTTCTTCAGCAGCAAGGATTTTCTTATTGAGTTCAACAAGGAGCTGCTTTGCGGAATTTTTATCTTTTTCAAGAGTTTCAATTCTCCGACGACAATTTGTAATTTCATTCATTGAATTTTCAACAGAAGCACCTGCATTGGCAAGTTCATTGTCACAAGCTCTCTTTTCGGCTTCAAGCCTTACAAGGTCTTGTCGAAGATTTGAAAGGTCTGCCTGTGAACCGAGAAGCTGAGCTTCAAATGCCGAATATTCACGAGAAATTTCAATACTTCTGTTTTCGGCATCTTTTGATTTCTGTTCAAGGACTGCAGTCTGCTTTTTAAGTGTTTCAATCTCATTTGCTCTGCTGAGAAGTCCTGTGTTTCTGTTAAGCGAACCGCCTGTGAGTGAACCGCCGGCATTAACAACCTGACCGTCAAGAGTTACAATTTTAAATCTGTAAGAATACTTCTTTGCAATTGTTGTTGCGCAGTTCAAATCCTCTGCAATCACAATTTTGCCGAGTAAGGAATAGAGGATTCCGTTGTATTTATTATCGCATGAACAAAGATTTGCGGCAACCCCTACAAATCCGTAGCAATCTTCAAGACCGTTTTCACGGAGTTCTCTCGGCTTGATTGTGTTAAGCGGAAGAAATGTTGCACGACCGCCGTCAACGGATTTAAGATATCTAATTGCCCGCTTTGCATCCTCATCGGTTTCGGTTACAATGTTCTGCATAGCCGAACCGAGAGCCGTTTCAATTGCAACTCCGTATTCTTTCGGAACTGAAATTACTCGTGAAACAGGACCGCATATTCCGTGAACCTTGCCGTGACTTTGAGCATTGACAACTGTTTTTACGCTCTTTGAAAAGCCCTCAAGATTACGCTCAAGATTTTCAAGGAATGAAATTTTTCTCATATGCTCCTTGACATCAAGCATAAGTTTGTTGCTTTCTTCACGGAGTTCGTCTTTTTTCTTTTCTTTTGAAGACAGTTTAAGCTGTAAACCGTCTATTATATTTTCCAGCGATTCAATTTTTTCTTTTGCAACACCGATTTTATTATCATAATCTTTTGAAATATCGGCAAGTTCTTCAGACTGCGTTTTCTTTTCGTCATTAGATGAAATTAAAGATTCTATTCTTGAATTAAGTTCCGAAACCGTGCTTTCGGCAGTCATCTCGGTAACTCTTGCATCAGCCGACTTTGAAGTAAGAACAGAAAGTTCGGCAGTAATTTCCTGCAAAACATCACTGCTTTTACCCGAAGTCGTATTAATTTCGTTAAGCTGTTCCGAAAGCTCACTGTACTTTTTCTTTTTAGCGATTATATCAGCGTCAAGTTCAGAAATTTCTTTTTCCTTATCGGCAATTCTTTTTACAAGTTCATCCGCATTGACATCAAACTGTGCAATATCACTTTTTATTCTGTCAATATTTTCATTGTTATGCAGAATATCATTCTCCGCAACAGACACAAGAGAACGCTTCTCTGAAATCTGCGATTCAATATCCGTGATTTCGGTTCTGATATTTTCTATTTTAGAAGAATACTCACCGTTTCTTATGTAAATTTCTTCACTTTCGGTCTGAATTTGTTCAAGTGCGGTTTCTGCGTCATCATATTGAGATTTTGCAATCGAAATTTTCTCATCCTGAACCTTTAATTCATTTTGTAAACGGTCAAGAGTTAAAAGCCAGAGTGCAATTTCAAGACCTCTTTTTTCTTCGGAATATTCAAGAAATTTTTGAGCTTTTTCAGACTGCTTTTCAAGAGGACCGACTCTTTCTTCAAGTTCGGTTACAATATCACGAAGTCTTAAAAGGTTGTCCTCCGTACTTTTTAGCTTTCTCTCAGCGTCAATTTTTCTGTATCTGTAGCGAGAAATACCCGCAGCTTCTTCAAAAATTTCTCGTCTGTCCTCACCTTTTGATGAAACAATGCTGTCAATCTTACCCTGACCGATCATTGAATAACCATCACGACCGAGGCCTGTGTCCATAAAGAGTTCGTTGATGTCTTTAAGACGAACAGCCGCTTTATTGATAAGATATTCGCTTTCGCCGCTTCTGTAGTATCTTCTTGTAACGGCTATGTCATCACCGTTAAAATCAAGAGCACGGTCTTTGTTGTCAATATTCAGAGTAACTTCGGCATAGCCCTGTCTTTTACGCTTATCTGTTCCGTTAAAGACAACATCTTCCATTTTGGCACAACGAAGGCTCTTCGGGGACTGTTCACCGAGAACCCAGCGGATAGCGTCACTGATGTTACTTTTGCCTGAACCGTTAGGACCGACAACCGAGGTAATTCCCTGTTCAAAAGATAATTTAGTTTTATCGGGAAAGGTCTTGAAACCTTGAATTTCCAAAGACTTTAATCGCATCAGCAAGCTCCTATTTTAAATATAATTCATATTTCTGCAAAGAATCGTCAAAACAAACCGAAAAATTATATCCGAGTTCATTCAATTTTTTTACATTACTTCTCTTTTGTCCGAGAAATTTCGACAGAGATTTAGAATTGATAACAACCGTTTTAATTTCATTCAAATCGGGAAAATCTTTTGCTTTTTCGATAAATTTATCGTAAAAAAGCTTATTTTCGCACAATTCCTTAAAAGCCGGGTGATAGTTGTCACCGTAGCTGTTATTTACAAGGCTGTCGGAATAATGAAGTCCGAGCCTGATAATTTTTATATTGTTCTTTTCAAAAAGCTCAATCAGCTTTGAACAAAGGTTGACTGACTTTTCAAGACTATACGGTGTGTATTCTCCGTTAAGGTAAAGTTCGGCAAGCTTTGTATCTTTCATGATAACCGTAGGATAGATTCTTACGGTATCGGGATTAATTTTCACAAATGTTTCGGCTGTGTATAAATCCTTTTGAATATCTGATTTATACAGTCCCGTCATCATCTGCAAGCCAAGTGAAAAGCCGTAACTTTTAATAAGCTCTGAGGATTTGAAAACACTTTCAGCGCTATGTCCTCTGTCATTTGCAAGCAGTACATCGTCTGACATAGATTGCGCACCAAGTTCAATTGATGTCACACCATAGCTTTTCAAAATATCAAGAATTTCTTTATCAATATAGTCGGGACGGGTAGAAATTCTTATTCCGCAAAATTTATCTCTGAACTTTTTAGTTGCATCAAGGAGAGATAACATATAGGTTCTGTCAATAGCTGTAAAACTTCCGCCAAAAAATGCAATCTCAGCATTTTTGGTGCGTTCGCCCAAATCAGAAGCCGCTTTACCAAGTGTTTGTTCAACATCAAGGGGAGTCGGCTGATATGCCTGACCTGTTATCTTATTTTGATTGCAAAAACTGCACATATGCGGACAACCGTTGTGCGGAATAAAAATTGATACATTACTGTGTTTAATAACCCATCAGCTCCAAAGCTTCTCTGGCGGCCTGTTGTTCCGCTTCTTTCTTACTTCTTCCGCCGCCTTTGCCGATTACATTACTGTTGAGATGAACTTCAACAACAAAGTGTTTGTTGTGGTCAGGACCGCTTTCACCCACGAGAACATATTCAAGCTGTTCACCGGGATTTTTCTGGATAATCTCCTGCAAGGCGGTTTTATAATCGTTAAGTTTCTTCTTCTTTGAGTTCTTGATTGCAGGAATTACAAAATTAAGAATATGTTTCGACGCAGGATCAATACCACCGTCAATATAAATTGCTGCAATCAAAGCCTCAAAGGCATCCGAAAGAATTGACGGGCGTTCTGCACCGCCGTTGTTTCTTTCGCCTTTACTTAACACAAGGTACTTTCCGAGTTCAATCTGCTTTGCAAATTCAAAAAGAGTTTTCTCGCAGACAAGTGACGCTCTGAGCTTTGTCAATTCGCCTTCGGGAAGTTCGGGACAATGCTTGAAAATATAATCGGAAACAACAATTGAAAGTACCGCATCACCGAGGAATTCAAGTCTTTCATTATATTTTATGTGTTTAGCCTTATGTTCATTTGCATAAGAAGAATGAGTAAGTGCCTCTGTAAGCAAATCTGTATTTTTGAATGTATAGCCGATTCTCTTTTGTAAATCTTCCATTATAAAACTCCTAAAGCAACATTATTTGCAAAAATTAAAGTGATGAAGAGATCGCTTCAATAGCATTTGCTTTTACATATTCAACAGAAAGTCTGATAGCATTCTTAACTGTAACAGCCTTGGCACTTCCGTGTGCTTTAAACACCGGCTTTGATGCACCGAGAATAGGCGCACCGCCGTATCTGTTGTAATCAAAATGCGTTTTCATATTTTTAAGGTCCTTCATAACAAGACCTGCTGCAAGTTTACCCTTGACGCTGCCCATAAACATATTTTTAATCTGATTCATCATTACAAGAGCAACGCCCTCATATGTTTTGAGAATCAAATTACCTGTAAAGCCGTCACAAACTACAACATCACATACTCCGTTCGGAATATCCCTGCCTTCTACATTTCCGATGAAATTCAATTTGCTGTTCTGAAGAAGTTCATGCGTATTTCTGTAAAGTTCTGTTCCCTTGTGTTCTTCTGCACCGACATTGGCAAGTCCGACACGGGGGTTTTTGATACCCATAACCTTTTCCATATATATTGAACCCATAACAGCAAACTGATACAGCATTTCAGGACGACACTCAACATTTGCACCACCATCCATAAGCATAAAGAATCCGCTTTCAGACGGCATAACAGGAGCAAATGCAGGGCGTTTAATCCCCTTGATTCTTTTTATTGCAAGAGTTGCACCGACACACAATGCACCGCTGTTTCCTGCACTGACAAATGCATCGCCCTTGCCCTCGTTAAGCAAGCGAAGACCTACAGCCATAGAACTGTCCTTTTTTTCTTTAAGAACGGACTCAGCAGAATCTTCCATTGTGATTTTCTGTGTACAATGACAAATATCAATATTATTCATTGAAAGTGAATTTTCCGAAAATACATTTTTAATTTTGGTTTCATCACCGGTCAAAGTTACATTTATGTTATATTCGGCAACTGCCTCAACACAGCCTTTGATAATTTCCAATGGAGCGTTATCACCGCCGAATGCATCAACAATTATGTTCATTCCATTCACCTTAAATATCCTTTAAATAATTATCCAAACTTTTCAACGCTCTTGCAGAATAAGCTGCACCACGCTCTTTTTTATCCCTCGGTCGGTTTTCAAGCTCCGGCAAAACTCCGAAGTTTGCACCCATTGGCTGAAACTTTTTAACCGACGAATCAGAGATGTATGCCGAAAGTGCTCCAATCATTGTATCATTTGGTAATGTAATTGTGCTTTTCCCCTCAGCAACTCGACAAGCATTTATACCTGCCATAATTCCCGAAGCTGCGGATTCCATGTATCCTTCAACGCCTGTAATCTGACCGGCAAAAAAAAGACTATGATTGTCCTTAACAGAAAAATCGCTGTTAAGTATTCTCGGCGAATCAAGAAAAGTATTTCTGTGCATAACACCATAACGAACAAAGTCCGCATTATGAAGTGCAGGAATAAGCGAAAACACTCTCTTTTGTTCGGGAAATTTAAGATTAGTCTGAAATCCTACAAGATTGTACATATTGCCGGCTTTGTTTTCTTTTCTAAGCTGAAGAACCGCCCAAGGTCTGTGACCTGTCTTTGGATTCACAAGACCGACAGGTTTCATAGGTCCAAAGCGAAGTGTTCCCTCGCCTCTTTGTGCCATTACCTCAACAGGCATACAGCCCTCATACACTTTCGGATTGCTGACATCGCAATCATGCAAAGGTGCTCTTTCTGCCGATATGAGTGCATTGTAGAAGGTTTCATATTCCTCCTTGTTCATCGGACAGTTGATATAATCGTCACCGTCGCCCTTATCGTATCTTGATGCACAAAAAGCGTACTCCATGTCAATACTTTCAGCGGTAACAATAGGAGCGGCGGCATCAAAAAACGAAAGTGAGGAACCGAACATTTCCCTTATATATTCGGCAAGCGGTTCAGAAGTAAGCGGTCCGCTTGCCACAACCGTGATTTCATCTTTCGGAATTTCACAAACTTCTTCTTCGTAAACCTCAATAAGCTCACAGCTCTTTATGCCTTCCGTTGCAAGAGAAGAAAAAATATCTCTGTCAACGGCAAGTGCTCCACCTGCAGGAACTTTACAGGCATCTGCACACTTCATAAGGAAAGAATCAAGTCTGCGCATTTCTTTTTTCAAAAGCCCTGCGGCGCTTTCAACACGCATGGCTTTAAGAGAATTTGAACAAACAAGTTCAGCGTATTTCTCAGTATGATGAGCAGGCGTTTTTTTATTCGGTTTCATTTCATAAAGATGCACTTTTATTCCGTGAGAGGCAATCTGCATTGCCGCCTCACAACCTGCAAGTCCTGCACCGATTACATTAATATGCATTTATTTATCATCCGTATCTGCTGTTTTAGTATAACCGCATCCCTCTGTTGCACAGAACAATGTCGGCTTTTTGCCTTTTTTCTTGAAGAGAATTCCTCCGCACTGCGGACACTTCTCGTTTGTTGGCTCATTCCAACTTACAAAATCACACTCGGGATAGTTGGAGCAGCCGTAAAAAATTCTTTTTGTCTTGGTACGCTTGATAATGACATCGCCACCGCACTTCGGACACTTAACACCCGTTTTTTCTACATACTTAATGATGTTTTTACATTCAGGGTATCCGGGGCAGGCAATAAATTTACCGTATCTGCCGACTTTAACAACCATCTTACGACCGCACTTGTCACAGATAATATCGGTTTCGTCTTCTTTTAAGTGAAGCTTTACGCCTTCCATATCTGCTTTTGCTTTTTTGAGAGTTTTATCAAAATCTCCGTAGAAATTGTCAAGCAAAGCATGCCACTCTTCTGTTCCTTTTTCAACCTTATCAAGGTCTTCCTCCATCTGATTTGTAAACTTTACATTTACGATCTTTGGAAAACGCTCTTTCATAAGATTGGTTGTAACCTCACCGAGTTCCGTAGGAACAAGGCTTTTGCCCTCACGCTTAACATATTCATGACTTGTAATTGTTGTAATTGTTGCGGCATAAGTTGACGGTCTGCCAATGCCGTATTCTTCAAGCGCTTTGATGAGTGACGCCTCCGTATATCTTGCAGGCGGTTGTGTAAAGTGCTGATTTTTCTTCAACTCTTTACATCTCACAATCATATCTTTTTCAAGTGGTGGGAGCTGTGTAGTCTTTTCTTCTTCAACATCCTTGCTTTCCACATAGAGTGTTGTAAAGCCTTCAAAATCGACTCTGTATCCCGACGCCTTAAATGTATAACCGTTGGCAACAATATCAGCCTGTGTTGTTTTCTGGATACAATCAGCCATTTGTGATGCAGTAAATCTGTTCCAAATGAGCTTATATAGCTTATACTGATCCGACGTAAGGCTTGCCTTTACGCTGTCGGGAGTAAGAGAGGGCATTGACGGTCTTATAGCTTCATGACCGTCCTGTGCATTACTTCTTGATTTAAAAAATCTTGGCTTTGGCGGAAGAAACTTTTCACCGTAAGAATTTTTTATGTATTCGGTTACCTCTTCAATTGCAACATTTGAAATTCTGAGTGAGTCTGTTCTCATATAAGTGATAAGACCGGTTGCACCCATACCTTCGATATCAACGCCTTCGTAGAGTTCCTGAGCAACCTTCATTGTTCTTCTCGACTGGAAACCGAGTTTTCTCGATGCTTCCTGCTGAAGAGTTGATGTTATAAACGGAGGTGCAGGAGATTTCTTTCTTGTACCGTTCTTAACCTTTGTAATTATATACTCGGCATTTTGAAGATCAGCCTCAATTTTATCAGCCTGTTCACCGTTGGTAATCTTAATCTTACCGTTTTCATCGGAATATAAAGATGCAGAAAAAGATTTTCTGCTGCCCTTTGGGATGAACTTTGCATCAATCGACCAGTATTCCTCAGGTTTAAATTTTCTGATTTCCTCTTCCCTGTCAACAATAATCCTTACAGCAACAGACTGAACTCGTCCTGCAGAAAGACCTCTTCTGATTTTCTGAGAAATAAACGGACTGAGTTTATAACCGACAAGTCTGTCAAGAATTCTTCTTGCCTGCTGAGCATTTACAAGGTCAATATTAATTGATCTCGGATTGCTCATACCGTTTGTAACACCGGATTTTGTAATTTCATTGAATTCCACACGGTTAGTTTCATCTGTGGGTAAACCGAGAATATAGGCAAGATGCCAAGAAATTGCCTCTCCCTCACGGTCAGGGTCGGTTGCTAAATAAATATGCTCGCTTTTTTCAGCGGCTGATTTTAAATCATCAACAAGTTTTTCTTTTCCTTTTATAATTTCATACTTTGGAGCAAAGTTCTTTTTTATATCAACACTTAATCTTGATTTAGGCAAATCACGGACATGACCCATTGAGGCAACAACTTCGTAACCGCTACCAAGGTATTTTTTAATTGTTTTTGCCTTAGCAGGTGACTCAACAATTACTAAATCTGACATATGTTTTCACTGCCTTTCTGCCCTGTTATGTGTAAAAGGGCAACGGAATATCGGATAACGAATAAGAATATTCGGTAAATATCATTTTAAAATATAATTTCTTCCCTGTAGTGCCGAAACAAGATCTTTCATTTCAAGCATCGTAAGTGCGGTAAGCACCTTAAACACAGGGATTTTCAAATCAGCTGAAATTTTATCTATATGAACAGGCTCATTACCGATGTATTCATATACATCCTGAGCTGTTTTTGGCAAATTTAAGTTTTCTTTATGAACAGGTTTTTGCACAACCGTTTCTGATTTTTCTGATACATACGGCACTGCGGTTTTAGCCGGCTGTTGATCATTTTGTTTATTAACATAAATTCTTGCAGAAGCTTGTTTTCTTATACCTTTAACAGGAAAATTGCCCGTATCAGCAAGAGAAATATTGTCAATATCAAATTCATCATCAGTGGTTGCATACAGGCTGTCAAACTCGCAGAGTATGTCCATAAAATCGGTAACGGGTATTGCAAGACCTTCTTTAATAAGAGCGTTTGAACCTTCATTCTGAGGGCTGTTATTTCCGAGCAGAGCAAAAATTGTTTTGCCTTGTTCTGCGGCAAGATTTGCGGTAATAAGCGAACCGCTCTTTTTTCCCGCTTCCATAACAAGCAATCCGTCCGATAAAGCGGCTATAATTCTGTTTCGGGCAGGGAAATAGTAATTCCTCGGTGTTTCATCAGGCGGATACTCTGTAATGACAGCACCTCTTTTTGGAATTGTACTTCTAATGTCTGAATTTTCCCTGAGATATGAACAATTAAGTCCGCAACCTCTGACACAAATTGTAATTCCGTCCGTAGCAAGTGCGCCTCTGTGCGACGCACCGTCAACACCTAATGCGCCTCCGCTGACTATAATTGTTCCGTATTTTGACAGTGCATATGCAAAACGGTAGGAATTTTCTATTCCATACTTAGTTGCTCTGCGAGTACCGACAATACCGATTGAAAAAGTATTGTCAATATCAGGCATAACACCGTTTACATATATGAGAGCAGGAGGACATTCAATATTGTAAAGACATTTCGGAAACAATTCATCGTCAATGCATAATATCGAATAATTGCATTCAATACATCTGTCTACGATTTTCTTAGCGTCATCAAGACCGGTTGAAGAAAATCGTTCAAGGTCTTTTTGTGAAAAAATTCCGCAAAGACGCCACTCCGAAATACCGCCGTAATAAAAGGCAGACACATCGGAATACATTTCGGATATTCTCTTTACCTTTGGATTATTATAGCCTATCGAAAGTGTAATCCAAATCCAGTAACAGGCATTACGCGAAATCATTTCATCATTTCCCACATTATTATTGACGCCGCAACGGCGGCATTAAGCGACTCGGCTCTTCCCTCCATAGGAATAGTAATTTTATGTTTACAGGCACTTATTGTTTCTTCTTTAAGACCGTTTCCTTCATTACCTACTGCAACAATGCAAGGTGAAACAAAGGGAGTCGTTGTAATCTTATCAGCCGACGCTGATACGACCGCCGCATAAGATTCAAGTTCACTGTGTGCATTCAGATAACCTGAAATTGTATCCGACACAACAAACGGAAGTCTGAACACTGCCCCCATACTGCCTCTTACAACTTTAGGACTGTAAATATCGCAACAATCGGCAGAAAGAACGATACCGGTAACATTCAGAGCCTCAGCCGTTCTAAGAATTGTACCTAAATTGCCGGGATCCTGCAGATTATCGAGTGCCAAAAATTTGTCACCAGTCTTTATTTTATCAAAACAAGCAGTTTTGTCAAGTGCTTTTATTACACACAGAAATCCTTGAGGCGACTCTGTATCACACATCTGATTAAATATCTTATCAGATACAATGAATGTTTTGTCGGAATATTTTTGCAGATTTGAAAAGTCATCCGCATATTTCTCACTGGCCTTTTCACTTGCGAAAAAGGTGTCAATATGTGCCTTACTGAGCATTGCATCCATACAAATGCGAACACCTTCTGCAATGAAAAGTCCAGATTCACGCCTATATTTTGCACTTTTTCTGAGCTTTACGGCATTTTTTATATTAGAATTATCTTTACTTGAAAGTATAGTCATAAAACCATCCAATTTTCTGTAAAAAACAATTGCGTTTGGGATAACCCAAACGCAATTACAAAGTAAGTTAAATTAAGCGTTCTTAGCCTGTTCAACAAGTGAAGTAAAAGCAGCAGGGTCTGAAATTGCAATTTCAGAGAGCATCTTACGGTTAAGAGCAATGCCAGCCTTCTTCAAGCCGTTCATGAAAGTTGAATAATTTGTGCCGTTAGCCTTGCAGGCAGCCGAAATACGAGTAATCCAAAGACGACGGAAATCTCTCTTTCTCTGCTTACGACCGATATATGCATAATTGCCGGACTTCATAACAGCCTGTTTAGCCATTTTAAAGTGTCTTGATTTTGCACCCCAGTAACCCTTAGCAAGCTTTAATGTCTTTTTTCTTCTTTTGCGAGTCATCATCGCACCTTTTACTCGTGCCATTATATATTACCTCCGTTTATGTTAGTTAGTAGTCCTCAATGATTATTTGTAAGGAATAAGACGCTTGATCTGAGCTGTGTTTGTCTTATCTGCAGCAACAGTCTGACGAAGACCTCTTTTACGCTTTGTTGTCTTCTTGTTCAAGATGTGACTTTTGTTAGCGTGAGCACGGATAACCTTACCGTTCTTAGAAAGTTTGAATCTCTTTTTGGCACCGCTGTGAGTTTTAATTTTAGGCATATTAGTATCCTCCTTAGCTTTAATTACTTATTAGTCTTTGGTGCAAGAAACATAAGCATATTTCTGCCTTCAAGCTTTGCAGGCTTTTCGACAACAGCTGTTTCACTGCAAGCATCAGCAAATCGTTTCATTGTTTCAAGACCGATTTCAGGGTGTCCCATTTCACGACCTCTGAAACGAATTGAAACCTTAACCTTATCGCCGTGTTTGATAAACTTCAGAGCATTATTAAGCTTTGTATTAAAATCGTGTGTATCAATATTAAGAGAAAGCCTTACTTCCTTGATATCAACAACTCTCTGATTTTTTCTTGCTTCCTTTTCCCTTTTAGCCTGTTCAAAACGGTATTTTCCGTAATCCATAATTTTGCATACAGGAGGATTGCTCTGCGGAGCAATTTTAACCAAGTCAAGGTTCTTCTGTTCTGCCAAATCAAGTGCTTCTTTAGCTGACATAATGCCAAGCTGCTGACCATCAGAGCCGATAATTCTCAACTCTTTGTCACGGATTTCTTCGTTAATCTGAATTTCTTTCTTGCTGATGGGTAAACACCTCCAAAGTCTCATAAAAACAATAAATGCGGACAGAAACACTCCGTCCGCATAACAATACTAAAAAACTTCGGTATCGACCCGTGCAGACGGCACCCCACAGGTGAAAGCATCTCTGCTTTGCTTTATTTTACCTGACTATTATATTACATATACATTTGTTTGTCAAGCGTTAATTTCGATAAAATAAAATTTATTTTTTCAACTTGCTATTGCAATTTGCGATATTTAAAATTTCTTAAAAATTAAAACCCGAAATTCGGTCAAACTGAATTTCGAGTTTTCTGCAAACCGAGAGCAGAGAAGTCATTCTCTGCTCCGATTATTATGCTTTGTACGCCAAAATAATTATTTAACCATGCTTGCAACTTCTGCGGCAAAGTCATCCTGACGCTTTTCAATGCCCTCGCCCTTTTCAAAGCGAACGAATTTCTTGATTTCGATAGAACCGCCAAGCTCCTTAGCAGTATTCTGTGTGTACTGCTTGATGTTGATCTTATTGTCCTTAACGAACTCCTGGTCAAGAAGGCAGTTCTCCTTGTAGAACTTACCAATCTTACCCATAACAATCTTGTCAGCAATCTGCTCCGGCTTACCTTCGTTGATTACCTGCTGACGCATAACTTCTTTCTCATGCTCGATGATTTCTGCAGGAACTTCACTCTCATTGAGGTAAGGAGTGTTAAGAGCTGCAATCTGCATTGCAACATCCTTGCCGTATGCAACAAACTCCGGCTTTGCAGCGAGGTCTGTATCAAAGTTAACGAGAACGCCAATCTTACCGCCTGCGTGTACATAAGCAACACAAGCACCTTCCATACGCTCAAAACGACGAATCTGGATATTCTCGCCAATTGTGAGAACCTTTTCCTGAAGCATTTCAGCGATTGTCTGCTCTGAACCTGTTGCCTTGAGTGTGAGGAGAGCCTCAACATCAGCAGGGTTCTGCTCGATAATTGTATTAGCACAAGCCTTAACAAAATCCATAAATGAATCGTTCTTAGCAACAAAGTCTGTTTCAGCGTTAACTTCTACAACAACACCTACTGAGAGGTCATCGTTTGTGCAAGCGTATGCAACGCCTTCTGCTGCTATTCTGCCTGCCTTCTTAGCCTGCTTAGCAAGTCCCTGTTCTCTTAAAAAGTCAACTGCTTTATCCATATCACCGTCGGCATTTGTGAGTGCCTTTTTGCAATCCATCATGCCGCAGCCTGTTTTTTCTCTTAATGTCTTTACATCCTGAGCTGTAAATGCTGCCATTTTGAAAACATCCTTTCAAATAAATTTATATAAAACGGGGTTATAATCACAAATGATTATTCAGCTGTCTCTTCCTCAACAGCTGCAGCGCCCATACGGCCCTCTCTGCCTTCGATAACAGCATTAGCCATTGCACCTGCAATAAGCTTTACTGCACGAATAGCGTCATCGTTACCCGGGATTACATAGTCAATCTCATCAGGATCGCAGTTTGTATCTACGATAGCAACGATCGGGATATTGAGCTTCTTTGCCTCTGAAACGGCAATTCTTTCTTTTCTTGGGTCAACAATGAAAAGTGCGCCGGGCATCTCTGTCATATCCTTGATACCGCCCATGAACTTCTCAAGCTTCTCAATTTCGAGGTTGAGCTTAATAACTTCCTTCTTAGGAAGAAGATCAAATGTGCCGTCTTCCTGCATAGCACGGAGCTGCTTTAAACGAGCAATTCTTCTTCTGATTGTTGCAAAGTTTGTGAGCATACCGCCGAGCCATCTTGCGTTTACATAGTAAGCGCCTGCACGCTCTGCCTCTTCCTTAACAGAATCCTGAGCCTGCTTCTTTGTACCTACAAAGAGAACGCTCTTGCCTTCTGCTGAAAGCTCACGAACAAAGTTGTAAGCTTCTTCAAGCTTCTTTACACTCTTCTGAAGGTCGATAATGTAGATACCGTTACGCTCAGTAAAAATGTACTCAGCCATCTTAGGGTTCCATCTTCTTGTCTGATGTCCGAAATGAACACCTGCTTCTAAAAGCTGTTTCATTGAAATAACGCCCATGTTTCTTTCCTCCAAATTGGTTTTTTACTTCCGCATGTTTTGTTTTCCTCCGAAACCGTCCGGATTCTCCGGCTTAGGCACCGACGGAGATAACCGCATGCGTGTTTTTTTGCAACATTCGTAGTATATCATAGAAGATTTTCCTTTGCAAGGAATTCTTCCATAAGTTTTTTCACCTCTTGAAGGCTTTTTCCTTCTTCTTTCGGGCGCGCGATCACGATAAGTTCCGCCCCGGCTTTCTGCGCCGCCTTTTTCTTTTCCTCGAACCCGCCTGCGCCGCCTGATTCTTTCGTCACAAAATAAGCTGCATTTATATGTTTGAGCATTGCCAGATTCAGTTCTTCCGAATAGGGACCCTGCATTGCGATCAGATGTTTCCCCTCAAAACCAAGACGGACTGCCTCTGCGACTGCCTCCTGCGTCGAAAGGACTCTTGCAAAACATCTTTCTTTATAATCTTTTATCCGGGTATACAAATGCAGTTCTTTGCTCCCTGTAGATATCAGCACATTCCCGCCTGTCTTTTTTAAATATTCCACCGCTTCTTCTACCGAAGCCGCAGATATGGGTCTTCCGTCACTCGTTTCTCCCGCATGATCAGCCGGATCGTTCGTTTCTCTTTCCCGAAGACAGCGAACATATTTGATCTTTTCTTCTTCGCATGCGGCGCAAATATTTTCTGTAACTTGTCTTGCAAACGGATGGGTTGCATCCACCGCAAGTCCGATATTATTTTCCCTTATAAACGCTCTCATCTTTGACTGATCCATCCGCCCGGGTATGACCCGGATTCCCTCATTCTCTCCCAGAACGCTTTTTCCATATTCGGTTGCGGTGCTGACACAACACTTCATTTTCATTTGTGATGCATACCGGGTGAGCAGTCTGCCTTCTGTTGTTCCCGCGAAAATCCATATCTTGTCTTTTTTCATCTGACTTTCACTCTTTCTACTCATTTTTTAACTTCGGATTTTTCTTGCCTCTATCAAAAAGTTCTCTTATCAAGCGCTTTTTCATGCGCTTTTTAAGTCTTATTTTTTATTTACTGCCGATATTTTTTACGTTATAATCTAATATGCGGACACGCAGAAGAAACACTTATCCTTATATTTATCTATAACTTTTCTATAACTTTATGGAGGGATTGACCTATGATCAAATTAATTGCAAGCGACTTAGACGGCACTCTGCTTCAAAACGAAGCGCAGGAGCTGACGCCCCGGGCAATCGAACTTATCCGGGCGCTGACCCAAAAAGGAGTTCATTTTGTTGCCGCAAGCGGACGCCAGTATGCAAACGAACGACTTCTCTTTCACGAGATCAAAGACGATATCTCCTACATCGCCGAAAACGGTTCTCTGTGCATTCATCAGGGGAAAGTTATCTCCCGGGGACTGATTGAGGACGATCTCGCTTACCGCATTCTGCGCGAATTAAAAAAAGAACCCGGATTTGAGATTGTAGTATCACGAGAAGATACTTGCCTGATCGAAAACAATAACTCCCAATTCGCAAACCACATTGTAAATGTGATGCACAACACAACCGAGATCGTGGACGACCTCTTAACTGTCAAAGGTCCTTTTTTAAAGATTGCGTTCGCGAACATGACTTCCCGCAGAACAACGGACTGTCTGAAAGAACTTCAGGAGAAATTTTCATCCGAAATCAAAGTTGTCACTTCCGGAAACATTTGGATTGACTTCATCGTTCCCGGGTGCAACAAAGGAAGCGCGCTCCGAAATCTGATGGATCTTTTCGGCATAACCCCCGAAGAATGTGTCGCCTTCGGCGATCAATATAATGATGTGGAAATGCTTGAAACAGTCGGCATGGGATACGCCATGTCAAACGCCGCCCCCGGCATCGCCGGACATGCAAAGTATATTACCGACTCTGTAGAAGAAGTTCTTGAAGATATTCTTGCCGGACTCGATCTTTAAGACCGACATCCGGTTTTAAATTCTATGACCGCATATGGTTTTCTGTCTTCATCGCAAAGACGGACGATCACGCGGTCTTTTTTCTGTGCTGTTTCCGGAAATATCTTATCTCCAAGCACTGCGGACTTCTTATAATCAACCCGGACCTGACTGACTAAGATATCCCTCGGAAGCACTTCCAGCGCCATCTGAACATACTGACAGTTATTTACATGCTCATTTGTATCTATATGGTATTTTCGCACCGGAAACGGCGCTTTTTCCTCATAAGACTCCGCTTCTTCGATTTTGCGGTCCTCATACGGCATTTCCAGCGGTTCGTCAATCCCATAGGCTTCTGCCTGTTCTTTGTCAACACGAACCGGTTTTCCTTTTTCTACGTCCATATACACCCATATCGAGTTCGCACAGGCAATCTGCTCTCCGCTTTCGTCTTTCATATAAAAATTACGGTTTCCGAACATCCCTTTAAAACCTGAAGCAAATGTTCCGACTGTGATCCTTTCGCATAGCTTCGGATACCTTTTCACAATCACCTGCCAGTATGCCAAAACCCACGCTTTTTTCTCTTTTTTCAACACATCCATTCCATATCCGAGTTGCTCGGACTGAAAGGTACTGCAGTCCTGAAAATAATTGATCAACGCCGGAAGAGTCATTGTCGCCCTGTGATCGATCTCACTGTATCTTACCTTGCCTTCAAATTCGTATTTATGTGCTCTCTCCATTTTTATTCCTTCTTCCTGCCATTCTTCTTGTTGTTTTTCACGCTCTTCTTGCAGCTGTTTTTCGCTTTTCCGCCTCTTTTAAAGCATTTTCCGATCGTCCTTTATTCTTCTTTCATCCGTCTTTTATCCTTCGCTCTACTCTTCTGCTTCCGCTTTCGCCACAAATTCATAATCGACTGTTATCACGCACTCATATCTGTTGTCGATCTGTTTCAGCCTCTCCATCATCAGCAGCGGAAGCTCGTTTCTTCTCTCCTCATCATAATCGATGGGAATGACCATATCGAATACAAGATTGATCTGTCTTGTTCCGTGAACGATACGAAAATCATGCAGACTGCACGAAGGATCGAGTTCTCTTAAGATCTTTTCCGCCACTTTCCGTATCTTGAGCACATTTTCATCTTTCATCTCCACCGGATCCATATGAATGACAAGAAACAGACCTAACGTCTGCTTGGCATCTCTCTCGATCCGGTCGATGATCTCATGGGATTTTTCGATATCTACGTCATTCGGTACTTCCGCATGGATCGAAGCCATGCTCCTTCCCGGTCCGTAATTATGAACGATCAGATCATGCGTTCCTACAATGCCGTCGTATTTTTCTACAAAAGCTTTAATCTGATCATATACCTGAGGATCGATTGCTTCACCGATCAGCGGTTCCAACGTATCTTTTGCAATGCCGACCCCTGCCCACATTACAACAAGGGCAACTCCGATTCCGACCACTCCGTCAATGTTCCAGCCCGTAATTCGAAAAACGATAAGCGAAAGGATCGTCGCGCCTGTTGTGATCACATCTCCCATAGAATCCGCAAACACTGCCATCATCACTTTAGAATTTATCTTCTCGCCAAGCCGCTTGTTGAACAGACCAAGCCACAGTTTCACTCCGATCGATAAGATCAGTATAATGACCGAAGCTATCTGAAAATTCAGCATTTCCGGCGTTCGTATTTTCCCGATCGAATCTTTCAGAAAAGTAAACCCTACTTCCAAAATAAGAAAAGAAACTACTAGCGCCGCTATGTATTCAATCCTTCCATGTCCGAACGGATGATCTCTGTCCGCAGGTTTCTCCGCCATTTTCACTCCGATAAAACTAATGATCGACGAACCTGCGTCCGACAGATTGTTGAAAGCGTCCGCCATAACCGACACGCTGTGCGCGATCACTCCGATAGTAAATTTTACTGCAAACAAAAAGACATTACAGAAGATACCTACAATACTTGCCAGCACTCCATACGCCGTTCTTACAGATATCTTCTCTACGTCCTCATAATCTTTTACGAAATGTTCTATTAAAAATTGTGTCATTTTATTTCTTCTTCCAAAAATACCAGCTTATTTTAAACTCTGTTCCTGCCGTGATTTCTGAATACTCCTCTTCTGTCAAAACATGTTTCAATTTTTCTTTTCCTTCATTCGGAACGACTGCATTTGCCGCATCGCGAAAACAGAGACTCGGATAGAGAACGCACCACCAGTTATGTCCTTTTGCCGAACCGATCTCAATACGCAGCGCCTCATAATTTCCTGCCGGAAACGTTACATCGCCATATGTTTTATCGGGAAACCAGCAAGTTGTCACCGCCGCCGTTACAGGATAATCATAGTTTTCTTCGGCAACACACCGGCGGCTCACATCCTCGATCTCATCGATATGCTCCCGTATCCACATCACGGTTTCATCCTCTGTCATATGCTGTTCATCCGCCATGTTTGCCTCCAGAAACTCCAGCACTTTATCACGCACTTTTAATTTCAGCGCCTGATCTTCCCTGCTGTCGCTGTTTGCCAGAACATGAAAGCGAAGCACTTCTTCTGATAATCGTCGCTGAAGATCACTCTGCGCTTTCGCATCCATCCTGTAAACTGCCGTTGTCAGAGCAAACGCCGCAGCGAATGCAAATAGTACCGCAGCTGCGGCGCACATCCGCCTTGATTTTTTCATCTGCCGGCTAGTCGTTCTGTCATCATCCGCCCCGTATTCCCGCCTCCTGCCGAACTGTCCGAATTGATCTTTGATCTTTGTTCTGTCCATATGTATTCCCTCCGTCTGCTGTTTTTATAACTATGCTACAGAGAGTATGGACATTTCTTTTTCTTTTATACATCAAAAATCCGGCATTTTACTGCGCAGCGTTCCGACTACGGTATCTACCTGATTATTGATATGCTGCCCGGTAATCTGAGTCGCCATTGCTTTGTCGTGTCCTTCGATTGCCTGCATGATCGCTTCGTGTTCTGCGATAAGCTGCGGATAGCATTCCTTTTTCTTCAAATATTCAATCCGGTAGCGGTACATCTGTTCGCGTAGATTGTTCAAAAGCTGAATCAGTCTTTCATTATCCGTCGCCTGAAAGATCACATCATGAAACGCCTCGTCTGCCTGTGCGATACTTGTTATATCGTCACTGTCAAACATTTGTTCAAATCTGGCAGCAGCGGCATGAAGTTCGTGTATTTCCTCCTGATTAATGCGGTCACACGCAAGCTGTACGGCAAGTTCTTCAAGCGCACACCGAACCTCCAGTACGTCGCGCAGATTTTTTTCTGTAATCTCCGCTACCTCCGCGCCTTTTCTCGGTATCATGAGCACAAGTCCTTCCAATTCCAGCTTTCGGATCGCTTCCCGGATCGGCGTTCTGCTCACTCCCAGTTTGTTTGCAAGCTGTATCTCCATCAGCCGCTCTCCGGGCTTTAGTTCTCCTCTTAAGATTGCCCGCCTGAGCGTATTGAATACGACATCTCTCAAGGGAAGGTATTCATTCATCGTCACTTCAAAATCAATCGGCATCTTAATTCCTCCTCACTCCATGGATACTGGTCACATACACTTGTCCTGCCAGTGACTTCTCCCTGATACGTCTCTGTGCTTCACGCGCCGCAGTCCTGTTCTCAAACAAACCGAACACAGTCGGACCGCTTCCGCTCATCATTGCGTTTAAAGCTCCGCACTCTTTCATTTCCTGCTTGATCTCTTCAATAACCGGATGCATAGGAATCGTCACATCTTCCAAAACATTTCCCATAGCAGAGGCAACCTTTTTCAGACTGCCTTCTTCCAATCCTTCGATCACCCCGTCGATATCAGGATGTTCTGAGATTTCTTTCGCATCCAGAGCCTCATATACAACCTTTGTAGAAACACTGATCGGCGGTTTTGCTATAAGAACCGTACACTTCGGCATCGGAGGAAGTTCTTTTAGTTCTTCTCCGATCCCTTCTGCCAGAACCGTTCCTCTCATAATGCAGTATGGTACGTCTGCGCCGAGCTTCACTCCTCTTTCCATCAGTTCTTCTTTAGATAAACCGAGCCGGAACAACCGGTTCATACCGAACAAAACCGCCGCCGCATTCGAGCTTCCTCCCGCAAGTCCTGCCGCAACCGGGATATGCTTGTTCAAAGTGATCCTGACTCCGCCTTCCAATGAAAATTCTTCTATCAGCATGTGCGCCGCTTTGTATGCTATATTTCCTTCACCTATAGGAAGGAATCTTAAATTCGATACAATCTCGATTCCTTCCCTTCTCTTCTTCTCGATCTTCACTTCATCATGGAGATAAATCGACTGCATTACCATCCTTACATCATGATAACCGTTTTCTCTCCTCCCCAGCACATCCAGGCCAAGATTGATCTTTGCCAGTGATTTCAATTCAATCTCATTCATCTTCCGTCCTCCGCCCGTTTTCCGCCTCTGTGTATCTGTACATTTACTTGTATCTTGTATACATTATGCTTACAGTATACTCATATTTTCTTTAAAAATCAATAATTTATCCCCCGTTTTCACATTTTCATTGTCCATAGAATTAACTTCCATAATACCGGATACCGTCGTCATATATTTTTTTGCCAGACTCCACAAATCTTCCCCATCCTGCACAATATGACCGACGATCCCCGGGCGTTTTAAAGAAGCGTCCGTATCGAACTGCCGTTCGGAAACATTCGTGATCATACTTGCCGATATCAGCTTTTTCAAAAAGATGTCAAAGGTCAGCACCGCCTTCACTTCGACCGCCTCGCTTCCCGCAAGGGTCACGGCAAGCTGCTCGACATGATACGCCGGACTTGCGCTGACATTTTTCGGAAGATTCGGATATTCCACAAGATACGAAAACGGGATCATCCCTGTCCAACTTCCATATGGCTGTTCGTCATCCGCTCTCAGATAGAGAAAAGAAATATGGAGTATTCCTTCAATCTCCACTCCTTCCTCAGTGTACCGCTCGCTTTCTGCCTGGATACTGCCTTCACTGTGAATAATCTGCAAAACGTCCTCTTTCAGCTCAGGAAGCGTCAGACGCTCCACAATCTTACATTTTGCCTGATTGTACATAAGCATTTCCTCATAAATGCCTTCTTTTTTCTCAAGTACGCACTCTCTGTCAAGAGAATACATATCTTTTAATATCTCTGTTTCCACTTCAGAATAAACATTCATTTTCATAGAAAGAGTCGCTTCGATACCAAGAGCTCTCATTTCTCCGTCTCCATCCTGACGGATATCGACGATAGGATCTTCCAGACTTTGCCGGATCTGACAGATCATATCTTCCTCTGCGCCTTCGCATGGAATCCTTCCCTCATACGGCACGCTCTGTTCAATCCATTCCACTTTTTCTTCCGGTGACAGATACATGCAGAATACTTCCGCCTCGCCCCGTATAAGCAGTTCATCCTGTCCGGGGCGGATTTCCGCTTTTCTTCCGCTTATGTCAAAAAATAAAATCTGTCCGATACTTTCTTTCGTTCCCGGCAGTACTATTTCTTCTTTGATACGGTACGTATCTTTTTTTGAAATCTTTAATTCCGACACATTCATCTTCTGTCGTTTTTTGTATACCGGAAAATCACTTTCTGCATCTGTCGTCAATTCTTCATCTCTCATCCGTTCCCTTCCCAGTTCCATTTCCGCAGCTACCCGAAGAGTCAGTTTTCTTGAATGAACGACCGATACAGTAAATTCCGTCCTTTCATTTCGGATAAAAAACGTCTCTTCGCCGTCATTTTCCGCATAGATCATCTCTTCAAACGGAATCTTTCCTTCCAACACCGAAAGCGTTGTCTCCCCCTGCGTCATATAAAGGATTTTGTAATACGCTTTTCCTGTTACTTTCACATAGTTTTCCACAGGACGAACATCCTCTGTCTTAAGCTTGGCACTGCTGTACACGATTCTTTGAACAGCTTCTTTCTGCTCGGGCACATTGTAATCTTCATCCAGATAAAACCGGTCAAAAACGGTTTTTCCCTCCTGTGTATAATGAACTGTTTTTTTCGTCAGATCCATCTTTCTCCTCCTCACTTAAACAAAACATCTTTTTTTACATCTTCCGTCTGCACGACTATATAGGGGTATGTTTCTGCTTTTTCTTTTTCCTCCCCTTTTTTCGGACCGATCAGAGTCGTTTTTATACAGACGGCCGTTTCCGTCTCATAAAGTTCCTTCACTTCCACACTATAACCGGTTGTCGGCTGAACCTCGTATCCCTGTGCGATATAGAGGAATCCCTGATCCGAATATGTAATCCGAAACGGTTTCTTCTCTCCTCCTTTGATCATCTCCCGAAGACTTTGGGGAATATCTTCTTCCTCAATCACCTCGTACTTCATATCTCGTATCTTTTCCGTCTCTGCCTGTGTTGAAACACATCCTGTCAGCGCTGCCGTAAACGCTGCGGCACAGATCAGAACCGCTCCGAACACTGCCGCCTTTTGCGTATCTTTTTTTAACAGCTTTCTTTTTGCATATCCTCGGTCCATTCCGATCGAACCTCTGCATTTTTCCATACAAACATATGCGCTGTACACCTTCCTTATGCCTATATCATTCTATCCTTTTATAAGTCTTGTGTTTTCCTATCCTCCGCTGTATAATTACCGTTGTATTGCAAATTTAAGAAGAAAATGAGGTTTATTTATGTTTCGTTTTATTTGTATTGTAATTTTTCTTATATTATTTCTCATCCTTACAATTCCGATCCTCATCGTTGAATGGATCATCGGAAAATTTGCCTCGAACGCCCGCGACATAAGTTCTTTGCGCATCGTACAATGGGGATTCAAAGTGATTTTAAAAATAACCGGAGTAAAAACGACGGTCATCGGAGAGGAAAACATTCCCGACGAAGCGGTTCTCTTTGTAGGAAATCATCGAAGCTACTTCGACATTCTCCTGACATACAGCCGATGCAAACGTCTCACCGGATATGTCGCAAAAAAAGAAATGGAGAAATATCTGACACTTACAACGTGGATGCGTCGCCTGTATTGTCTCTTCCTTGACCGTTCCGATCCAAAACAAGGACTAAAGACTATACTGACTGCTATAGATTACATTAAACGGGGGATTTCAATCTGCATCTTTCCCGAAGGGACGCGCAACACAGGAGCGGAGCTTTCCCTTCTTCCGTTTAAAGACGGCGCTTTTAAAATCGCCACAAAAACAGGCTGTCCGATCGTTCCGATCTGCATGAACAACACGGCTGAAATTTTTGAAAATCATTTTCCGAAGATTAGAAAAACCCATGTCGTGATCGAATACCAAAAACCGATCTATCCGGACCGGCTTGATAAAGAAACAAAACGTCATATCGGAGATCACGTAGAATCGATCATCAAAGAAACGATTGAAAAAAATGCAAAATTATATTTTTAAACTCAAATAAAAATATCAAAAAAATAAAAAAGCAGTTCCGCTTTTCATACAGACTCATCGAACTGTCTGTAAAACGGAACTGTTTTTTATTTTACTTATTAAAATGATAATTCAGCACAAAATCTCACAAACTTTGATCTGCGATATATTTACATGCCGCAAGCGCCGCCACCGCGCCGTCTGCCGCCGCCGTCGTAAGCTGTCTTACTTCTTTTGTACGGCAGTCTCCCGCCGCAAAAATTCCCGGATGAGATGTAAGGCAGTCTTCCGATGCGAGAACGAATCCTCCCTCATCTAATTTTACCGTATCTGCAAACGTCTCGTTTTTAGGGATCTGGCCGACTGCGACAAATACACCTGACACATGAAGTTCAAAATCTTTTCCCGTCTTTTTATCATTTAAAATTAATTTTTCCACCATGGATTCTCCGACGAGTTCTTTCACTGTCGCGCTGAGGATAAACTCTACGTTTTCCTTTTCTTTCAGCCGCTTCACACCGCTGTTTTCACCCCGGAACTCATCTCTTCTATGGATCAGATATACTTTACTGCAATAGTCGGAAAGGAATTCCGCATCCTGGATCGCTGTGTTTCCGCCGCCTACTACGGCGACTTCTTTTCCTCTGAAAAACATTCCGTCACATGTTGCACAATAGGAAACTCCCGCCCCTGTCAGCCGCTCTTCATTCGGTACTCCAAGATGTCTGTGCGTCACTCCGGTTGCTAAAACAATACTCCGGCACGGATATTCTTTTTCCGGTGTAACGATTACTTTTACTTCTCCTTCATCACGAATTCCCGTCACCTGCGCCATCTGTGTCTCTGCGCCGAGTTTCATTGCCTGATCGAGCAGATTCATGGAAAATTCGCTTCCGCTCACACTTGCGATCCCCGGATAATTTTCTACATTCGGAGACGAAGTGATCTGACCGCCAAATGTTCCTCCTTCTATAATAATTGTTCTTTTTCCCGCTCTCTGACCATAGATCGCCGCTGTCATTCCGGCAGTCCCGCCGCCGATGATTCCGATATCATACATAATTTTCATCTCCTTTTTTCCTGTCACTAAACGACCTGTTTATTTCTTTCATTCTGCAAAATTCAATTCGCTTCCTTGCTTCTGTAAAAGTCTGTTTTGCAGCACTTTATTTCTTCGTTATTACATCTTTCTCGATTTATCAGCGCATACTTTCATAGCTTCGATCACCGCGCTTCTAAGTCCTTTCTCCTCCAGAACGCGGACAGCCTCTATCGTTGTTCCCGCAGGAGAACATACCATATCTTTTAATTCTCCCGGATGTTTTCCCGTATCGAGCACCATCTTTGCACTTCCGTAAACTGCCTGCGCGGCAAATTCATACGCCTGCTTTCTCGGCATTCCTTCCGACACAGCCGCATCCGCCATCGCTTCAATAAACATAAATACATATGCAGGAGCGCTTCCGCTTACGGCAACGACAGCATCGATCATATTTTCCGCCACAATCTCTACTTTTCCGAAAGAACGTAAGATTTTCAACGCATATTCTTTTTCTTCTTCTGTCACCGCATCATTTGCACATGCGGCTGTCATCCCCTCTCCTACAAGCGCCGGTGTATTCGGCATTGCACGAACGATCTTAACCTTTTTTTCAAACTGTTCTTCCAGCCACTTAAGCGTCTTTCCGGGAGCGATCGTAATGATAAGCTGATCTTCTCTTACACAGTCTTTAATCTCCTTGATCGTCTCCGCATAATACTGCGGCTTCACCGAGAGTACAAGAACTTCTGATTCTGACGCCGCTTTCTTATTATCCTCTGTCACATTGATCCCATATGCAGATTGCACTTTGCTTCGGCTTTCCTTTGAAATATCCGCGCCGATGATCTCTTCCGGCTTAAAGATCTCATTTCTGATAATGCCTCCCATGATCGCGCCCGCCATATTTCCTGTTCCGATAAATCCTAATTTCATAATCTTATTCTCCTTTTCCATATTTCTATTTTCCTTTTATCTGTCGTCGTTCTATTCAATATTTTCTCTGTTTTATCATTTTTTCAGTTTTTCGTTTTGCTCATTTTTCAATACTTCACCGTAAATTCCCGTTCTTCCTCTAACGGAATCTCTTCAGTATCCATCCATTGAATATCGATGAAACGCCCTTGATTCAAGCCGACAAGCAGTTTATTGATCAGCGCTTCTCTTCCCTGAACTTCCATTGTCACAGTTTGATCCCAGTCGTTGCGAACCCAGCCTGTCAATTCCAAAGACTGCGCGAGATATTTTGCCGTATAACGAAATCCGACGCCTTGAACGCGTCCGTGAAAAACGATCCGTTTTCTGATCTCTGCCATATTACCGCCTCCTCAATTTCTGAAAATATATGCTTCAATCATAGAAATGAATTTACGAACCCTTTTCTATTATACTCTAGTTTCATATTAAACCAATAAAAACTTTTTAACAGTGACTATATCACAAATGAAATCATAAAAATCATATTATAGAAACCGCACTAAAAACATATTAAAGTTTTATGCATAATACATAAAACAACAAGTGAATCCCAAAATTTTTCGTGTCATTCTTCCAACTTTATGCTATACTCAAACACAAGACATACGTTCTGACTGCAAAGGCATCCTCCTGAGCAAAAAGGCGCACATATGGAATATCAGAGGGACTCTCCCTCTTTCTTTGTATATCCGCGCGCCTTTTCAGGCGCGCTTTTTACAATGTCTGCAAACGAAAGTCCGAACTTGTCTGAAACCTTGTCAACTGCTTACACTATACGAATTATAACAAGGAGACATACTATGGACACTAGAATCGCTCTTATCGGCGTTCTTCTCGAAACCCGAGAATCCGTCGATAAACTAAACCATCTTCTAAGCGACTACGGAGAATATGTAATCGGAAGAATGGGACTGCCATACAAAGAAAAAGGAATCCATATTATCAGTATCGCCGTAGACGCCCCGAACAATATCATCAGCGCCCTTTCCGGCAAACTCGGAATGCTTCCGGGCGTCAGCACGAAAACGATCTACGGCAAAACAACGTAACTTATTTGTAACAGCTATATGATCCAAACGCCCGCTTATGAGTAAAACAGCGGCGTCAGCCGCGATAAGCACGCAGTACGGTTTTACGAATGGCGCGAACTGAACTGTCACACTTATTTTTCTGCGAGAGGACACGACTATGACCGAAAAAAACGATACAAAACAACTGATTGACCGATTAGAAGCAACCCGTAATCTTTCCAGAGACGAATGGATCCGCCTGATTCAAAACAGAACGGCCGATGATGCAGACTATTTATTTGAACGGGCACAGGCCGTCCGCACACGCCATTATGGACGCAGCGTATACATCCGCGGACTGATCGAATTTACAAATTATTGTAAAAACGACTGCTTCTACTGCGGAATACGAAAAAGTAACAGAAATGCCAACCGTTACCGTCTGACAAAAGAGCAGATACTCTCCTGCTGTGAGATGGGATATGCTCTCGGCTTTCGGACGTTCGTTCTGCAAGGCGGTGAGGACGGTTCATTTACGGATGACCGGCTGACTGATATTATTTCTTCTATACGAACGCGATGGAGTGACTGCGCGATCACACTCTCAATCGGAGAACGTTCTTATGAAAGCTACAAGCAACTTTATGACGCCGGAGCGAATCGCTTTCTTTTAAGACATGAAACATACGATGACACGCATTACGGAAAGCTTCACCCCCCTGCCTTAAGCGCCGCCAGACGAAAGCAATGTCTTTTTGATCTAAAAAAGATCGGCTATCAGGTCGGCACCGGATTTATGGTCGGATCGCCTTATCAGACTTTTGAAAATCTGGCAGACGATATGCTGTTTTTAAAAGAACTCAATCCACAGATGGTCGGGATCGGTCCTTTCATCCCCCATCATGACACCCCGTTTGCAGATCAAAAGGCCGGAAGCGCTGATCTAACGCTGTTTCTGCTCGGATTGATCCGTCTGCTTCTTCCGAAAGTCCTTCTCCCTGCCACGACCGCTCTTGGCACGATTGATTCCGACGGCCGCGAAAAGGGAATTCTTGCCGGAGCGAACGTGATCATGCCGAATCTTTCTCCGCCGCAGGTGAGAGAAAAATATTTACTTTACGACAGTAAACTGTGCACCGGTGACGAAGCCGCCGAAAGCCTTCGTTCTTTAAAGCAGAGAATACAAAATATCGGATATGAAATCACAGTTTCCAGAGGAGATTCCCTGAACATATAAAAAGCACTTTCATCCGAAACATTTTCCCTGTCTGAAAGCAGATAAAACGATTTAAAATTCCGAAAAATAATATTAAAAATTAAAAGGAGACTCAACTATGTACGATGTAAATTCAAAACATGCAGATGATTTTATCAATCATGAAGAAATTCTCGAAACGCTCGCCTATGCAGATGAGAATAAAAATAACATGAAACTGATCGATGCGATCATTGAAAAAGCAAAAAAACGAAAAGGGCTGACACATCGGGAAGCATCAGTTCTTCTCGCCTGTTCGGACGAAGAAAAAAACAAAGAGATCTATAAGCTTGCAGAACAGATCAAAAAAGATTTCTACGGAAACAGAATCGTAATGTTTGCTCCTCTTTATCTGTCAAATTATTGTGTCAACGGCTGTACTTACTGCCCGTACCACGCGAAAAACAAACATATTATGAGGAAACAGCTCTCTCAGGAAGAGATCCGAAGAGAAGTCATCGCACTTCAGGACATGGGGCATAAACGGCTTGCTTTGGAAGCAGGCGAAGATCCTGTCCGCAATACGATGGACTATTACTTAGAATCGATCAAAACGATTTACAGCATCAAACATAAAAACGGCGCGATCCGCCGTGTCAATATTAATATTGCGGCTACGACAGTCGATAATTACCGCCTGCTCAAAGAAGCCGGCATCGGAACGTACATCTTGTTTCAGGAAACATACCATAAAGAAAGCTATCTTGAACTGCATCCGACCGGACCAAAACACGACTACAACTATCACACCGAAGCGATGGACCGCGCCATGGAAGGCGGCATAGACGACGTCGGTCTGGGTGTTCTCTTCGGACTGGACAAATACCGCTATGAATTTGCCGGGCTTCTCATGCATGCCGAGCATCTGGAAGCGGCGTTCGGAGTCGGTCCGCACACGATCAGCGTTCCTCGTCTGAAACACGCCGACGATATCGATCCCGATCAGTTTGACAACGGAATCGACGACGATACTTTTGCCAAGATCGTTGCCTGCATCCGAATCGCCGTTCCATATACGGGAATGATTATCTCTACCCGCGAAAACCAGAAAACACGGGAGCGCGTCCTTCATCTTGGAATCTCCCAGATCAGCGGCGGATCACGAACCAGCGTAGGAGGGTACTGTGAACCGGAACCTGAAGATGCCAAATCCGAACAGTTTGACGTCAGCGATACCCGCACACTTGACGAAGTTGTCCGCTGGCTTATGGAAATGGATTACATCCCAAGTTTTTGTACCGCATGTTATCGTGAAGGAAGAACCGGAGATCGGTTTATGTCTCTTTGCAAAAGCGGACAGATCCAAAACTGCTGTCATCCGAACGCTCTCATGACACTGAAAGAATATTTGATGGATTATGCGTCTCCTGAGACAAAGGCAATCGGAGACCGGCTGATCGACAGAGAAGTTCTCAATGTTCCGAATGAGAAAGCGCGTGCCGTCGTTTTGGAAAATCTGAAACTGATCGAGCAGGATAACAGAAGAGATTTTCGTTTCTAAATTTATTTTCTTGTGATATAATGAGCGTTGGCAGACGGAAGCCGCAGTAAAAACCACTTCTGCTTCCTCTGCAAATTTACGATACAGACGAAAGCAGTTTCATCGTTTCGTCTTATGCATGGCAATGAAAAGAGGGAATAACCATGAGCGCACAAAATCTCACCTTGCTGACAGATCTTTACGAACTGACAATGATGCAGGGATATTTTGAATCGCAGGCAAACGAAACGGTCATTTTCGACGTGTTTTTCCGCGAAAATCCAAACAAGGGCGGATACTCTGTCATGGCCGGTTTAGAGCAGGTGATCGAATATATTAAAAACTTGAATTTTTCTTATGAAGACGTAGATTATCTAAGGGGACTCGGACTGTTCAGCGAGGACTTCCTCCACTACTTGAGCGGATTCCACTTCAGCGGCGATATTTATGCCATTCCTGAAGGCAGCGTCATCTTTCCGCGGGAACCGCTCGTGAAAGTGATCGCCCCTATCATGGAAGCGCAGTTAGTCGAAACCGCGATCTTAAACATTATCAACCATCAGTCTTTGATCGCAACAAAGGCTTCCCGCGTTGTCCACGCGGCACAGGGAAACGGCGTGATGGAATTCGGTCTGCGCCGCGCCCAGGGACCTGATGCAGGTCTTTACGGGGCAAGGGCAGCCATGATCGGAGGTTGTGTCGGAACGTCCAATGTTCTCGCGGGAAAAATGTTTGACGTTCCTGTTCTCGGAACACATGCACACAGCTGGATCATGAGTTTTCCTGACGAATATACGGCATTTAAAGAATACGCCAGACTGTATCCTGACGCCTGTACGCTTCTCGTAGACACATACGACACATTAAAATCAGGTGTTCCGAATGCGATCCGTGTATTTCAGAAAATGAAAGATGCCGGAATCCATCCGAAAAGTTACGGAATCCGTCTTGATTCCGGCGATCTTGCCTACCTTTCCAAAAAGGCACGGAAAATGCTCGATGAAGCCGGATTTCCTGACGCAGTTATCGCCGCGTCAAATGATCTGGACGAATTTTTGATCAACGATCTGAAAATTCAGGGAGCTGCCATCACTTCATGGGGTGTCGGAACGAATCTGATCACATCAAAAGACTGTCCGTCATTCGGAGGGGTTTACAAACTTGCCGCCATCCAAAATAAAGACGGGGAATTTGTTCCGAAAATCAAGATTTCCGAAAATATAGAAAAAATCACCAATCCCGGAAACAAAACGATCTATCGCATTTATGATAAAGATACAGGAAAAATCCGCGCCGATCTAATCTGTTTTGCAGATGAAACTTACGATACTTCTGAAGATCTGCTTCTTTTTGATCCGAATTCCACATGGAAAAAGACACGGCTTGAAGGCGGCACATATACAATGAAAGAGATTTTAAAACCGATCTTTATCCGTGGCGAATGTAAATACACTTCTCCGTCCGTAAAAGAGATTGCCTCTTTCTGCGAACAGGAGAAAAATACTCTGTGGGATGAGACAAAGCGTCTCTTTAACCCGCACAAAGTATATGTAGACCTTTCACAAAGACTTTATGATACAAAAACCGAACTGTTAAATAACGTAAACCGATAGGAACAACTCTCTTATGAATCTATATCAGATCGACGACTTAGACGACTTAACCGAAACGTTCCATATTATAATTTAATGAAACTAAACGAATATCTGAAAATCAAATAAACAAAAACGAATATCTCGAAATCAAAGGAGTATAAACAATTATGAAAATCATCGTACTCGCCGGAGGACTAAGCACTGAAAGAGACGTTTCTCTTGCTTCTGCCGCCGGCATCTGCCGTACATTAATCGAAAAAGGTCATGACGCTTTTCTTCTTGACGTATTTTTAGGGCTGGAACACGCTCCCGAACATTTGGAAGACGTATTTACCCTTCCCGGTCACGGTCTTGAGATTGCGAAAAACATCAGTTGTGAAGAACCTGATCTTGCCGCTGTAAAAGCATCCCGGCCTGATCAATCCGACTGTTTCTTAGGACCAAACGTCATTGAATTATGTCGTCTGGCAGATATCACATTTCTCGGACTTCACGGCGGTGAAGGAGAAAACGGAAAACTTCAGGCTACTTTTGACCTGCTCGGTATCCGCTACACAGGTCCCGATTCTCTCGGCTGCGCCGTCGCTATGGATAAAGGACTGACAAAACAAGTCTTTCTCCAGGCAGGCATCGACACGCCGGCAGGCGTTACCATTCACAAGAAATCAAAAGACCGCTCTCTTGCTTTAACAGGTCTTTCCCTTCCTGTCGTTATAAAACCATGTTCTGGAGGTTCGAGCATCGGGGTATATATCGTCAGTACAGAAGAAGAATATGCAGAAGCTTTGGAAAAATCCTTTTTCTATGAGGATGAAGTCGTTGTAGAAGAGTATATAAAAGGACGTGAATTTGCATGTGGCGTAATTGACAACGAGGCGCTTCCTCCGATCGAAATCATACCGAAAACAGGATTTTTCGATTATGCGAATAAATATCAGGCGGACGCGACTTTAGAAGTATGCCCTGCGGACATTCCCGAAGAGACAGCTTCCCGGATGATGGAACTTACCGTAAAAGCATTCCGTGCGCTGAAACTCAACGTATACAGCCGCGCCGATTTTCTTCTGGATGAAAAAGGAAATCTTTACTGTCTGGAAATGAACACTCTGCCGGGCATGACCGCAGCCAGCCTGCTGCCGAAAGAAGCGAAAGCGGCAGGAATCGAATACGGCGATCTGTGTGAACTGATCATCAAAAAATCGTTAGAAGCGCGTTATTAATACATGTTGTTTAAGAAAGGCAGGAGCTATCTTATGAAATATATGTCATTACAGGAAATTGCCGCAGCCTGCGGCGGTACATACTACGGCAGATCTGAATTTCTCCCCCGTGAAGTAAGCAGCGTCGTCATCGACAGCCGTAAAGCAGAAAAAGACAGTCTGTTTATCGCGATCCGGGGGGCACGCGTCGACGGACATTCCTTTATTCCGAAAGTAATGGAACAAGGAGCGCTCTGCGCCGTTTCCGAAGAAGATCTCGGAGATGTTCCTTATTCTTATATTAAAGTGGCGTCATGTGAACAGGCTTTAAAAGATATCGCAGAACACTATCGGCGTTCCCTTGATATCAAAGTTGTAGGCATTTCGGGAAGCGTCGGAAAAACGAGCACAAAAGAAATGATCGCCTCTGTCCTGTCACAAAAATATTCGGTTCTGAAAACAGAAGGAAACTTTAACAATGAGATTGGGCTTCCTCTTACTGTTTTCAACCTCCGTAAGGAACATGAAATCGCGGTTCTTGAGATGGGGATCAGCGGCTTCGAAGAGATGACGCGCCTTGCGAAAGTTGCCCGGCCGGACATCTGCGTTCTCACAAATATCGGTGTCGCCCATATGGAAAATCTAGGTTCAAGAGACGGGATCTTAAAAGCAAAAACAGAAATGTTTGCTTATATGAATGAAAACGGAACAATAATCTTAAACGGAGACGATGACAAACTGCGCGGATATTCTCCCGAAAACGGAATCACGCCTGTCTACTTCGGTCTTGATGAAAGCTGCGGTTTTCACGCCGAAAATATTTCCGGCAAAGGTTTAAACGGAACGGACGCACAGTTTTTCACACCAAATTCTTCTTTTACGGCACATATCAACATCCCGGGCGCTCACATGGTGTACAACGCGCTTGCGGCTACCGCAGTCGGATACGCTCTTGGTATGACAGACAGGGAAATCTGCGCAGGAATCGAAGCAAATGTTCCGATTGCCGGACGCAATAACCTGATCCGTGCGCCCCATTTTACGATCATCGACGACTGCTACAACGCAAACCCTACTTCTATGAAAGCGTCTCTCGATGTTCTTGCCTTTGCAGATACTCGCAAAGCAGCAATACTCGGAGATATGTTTGAACTCGGAGAAAACGAAAAACAGATGCACCGCGAAGTCGGCATTCACGCCGTCAGAAAAGGCATCGATGTTTTGATCTGCATCGGCAGTTTGATGAAGTCGGCGGCAGACGGAGCGTTGGAATATCTTGAGCAGCAAAAAAACGCAGAACATACCGAAGAGACGCCTTCGTCTTCTGCGCATTTTCCGACTCAGATCTGCCATTTCGCCACAAAGGCAGATTTTCTGCGCGAGGCGAAAGAACTTTTAAAAGAAGGCGATACCGTACTTGTAAAGGCTTCACACGGAATGGAGTTTCCGGAAATCGTCGAATTTTTACAGCAATAATATTATATTTTGATAAAGCATAGGAGAAGGATTATGAAATATCAGGTTCTCGTCCTTGATCTGGACGGCACTTTGACCAATTCAAAAAAGGAAATTACCGCGCCGACAAAACAGGCGCTTCTTGAGATTCAGGAAGCCGGCCGCACTGTCGTTCTTGCCAGCGGGCGGCCGATCAACGGTGTTGCGCCTCTTGCAAAAGAACTTCAGATGGATACTTTCGGCGGATACATGCTCTCCTTTAACGGCGCACGTATTACAAAATGTTCCACAGGCGAGATCATTTACAATAAAACGATCCCAAAAGAAATCATCCGTCCGGTCTGGGAATACGTAAAGACATTTCCGGGACTGGATATCATCTCTTACGATGACACTCATATTTTCTCAGGGATTTGTCCGAACAAATATGTAGAAATAGAATCGGGAATAAACAATATGGAAATTGTTCCAACGGACGACTTTCCATCCGCCCTTGATTTCCCGGTAAATAAGCTGCTCATCTGCGGCGATCCGAAAACACTTGAAACGATGATCGAACCGCTCCGCAAGCAGTACCACGGGCTTTTAAATATCTATCTTTCCGAACCGTTTTTCTTGGAGATCATGCCGAAAAACATTGACAAAGCGCAGTCTCTCCAAAAGCTGTTAAACAGCATCGGTCTGACCGCTAATGAGATGATCTGCTGCGGCGACGGCTTCAACGATCTGTCCATGATCGAATATGCCGGTCTTGGAGTCGCCATGGAAAACGCACAGCCGATCATAAAAGAAACCGCCGACTTCATCACTCGTTCCAATGACGAAGACGGCGTACTCCATGTGATCGATACGTTTATGCGATAAAGAAATCTTTTATATCGGCTCACACATACAATCTGTAAGAGCTGTCACGATACTTTTTCAGGAAAAGAAAAGTTCCATCACTTCCTGTGCCGGCATTTCTTTTCCTGTAAACAGTTCAAACGCCGCAGCTCCCTGCCAGAGCAGCATCCCGATTCCTCCGACTGCGGCTTTACAGCCTGCCTCTTTTGCTTTTTTTATAAGCAGCGTCTCTCTCGGATTATACACGACGTCCGCAACAGCCAGATCTTTATGAAGTAATTCTTCCGGAACGGGAAGCACGTTTTCCAAAGGACTCATTCCGGCGCGTGTTGCATTGATCAAAAGATCGCTTCCGGCGATAGCTTCTCCTAATTTTTTCTCATCATCAATATCTTCAATATAGATTTTTTTCATCGACGGTACTGCTTTTTTAATCTTTTCTACCGTTTTTTCTCCGTTTGCGAAAAATTCATCCTTCCGGTTAAATATCGCAATCTCTGACGCTTTATCAAGCGCCGCCTGTACTGCGATCGCAGTCGCCGCTCCGCCTGTACCAAGCAAAACGATCTTCTTTCCCTCTATCCCGACTCCTTGTTCCTTCAGATTGCGGACAAATCCGATCCCGTCTGTAATATGCCCTGTCATCGTTTTGTCCTCTTCCACAACGACGGTGTTACACGCTCCGACAAGTTCCGCCGCAGGGGACAATCTGTCTACAAGCTGTGCCGCCGCGGTTTTGTTCGGCATCGTTATGTTAAAACCGCCTACGTTTAATGTGCGGAATGCGTCAATCGCATCTTTTGTTTTCTCCAGCGGTATGTCAAACGCAAGATACGCCGCATCGATCCCTAGCTTTTCAAAACTGTAGTTGTACATAGCCGGAGACCCCGAATGGCCTACCGGTGAACCGATCAGCGCGTAAAGCCTTGTATGTCCGTTAATTCTTCTTTCCATCTTTTCTCCCTCCATGATCATGCGCTCTCAAAACAGGCGCACTGCAAATATGGATACAGTATATCACAACTTTTTGTTTACTTCAACACTTTAAAGTGTGAATAAAATTCGTTAAAATAAAAATCGAATTAAAATGCATACATTTATCCCGTGTCACCCCATGTTACTAACGCGTTGTCGTTTTGTCTTAATGAATTGCCCCTTTTAAAAAAATGTGCTATCTTATTCCAAAAGAAAGGAGATTTTACGAAAATATGAAAAACAGTTTTTCTTTTCTCGCAAAACATATTTCATGGAAATACATTGTACTTATCTTAATCCTTATTTATATTATCCTCCTTACTGTTCCTTATCTGCCGCATAAAACTGTATCGGAAGAATACAAAGAAAAAGATGCGGCAGCCGAATATTATTCCGACACATCCGGGACAGAGCGCATCGCCTACATCACTGATAATAACGACGCTCTTTTGTATCGGCTCGGTATGATCGAAGAAGCAGAAAAATCCATCATTTTATCGACCTTTGATTTTAACGATGATGAGGCGGGGCAGGATATTCTTTCCGCCTTACTAAACGCCGCGGACCGGGGCGTCGATATCCGTGTTATCGTCGATGGAATCAGCGGATTTATGGATGTACAGCACAATCCGTGGTTTCTTGCTTTAGACGCTCATAAAAACGCTCAGGTCCGCATTTATAATCCTGTGAATTTTTTGAAACCATGGGATATGCAGGCCCGCCTTCATGACAAATATCTGATCATCGATGACCAGATGTATACACTTGGCGGACGCAACACAACAAACCTGTTTCTCGGAGATTATTCAAAAGGAAAAAACATCGACAAGGAGCTGTTTGTTTACGAAACAGATCCGGGCAAAAATATGCAAAACACTTCTATGTCCCAGCTTCAGACTTATTTTGATTCCATATGGGATTCTTCTGACAGCAAACCGTGCCGTGGCTCAAGAAACGGAAAAAAGACGGTCGAAAAAACAGAAGCTCTGAAAAAACATTACAAAGAGCTACAGAAAAAATATCCTGCCGCATACGAAAAACAAAACTGGGAAGAACTGACATTTGAGACAAATAAGATCACTCTTTTGAGCAATCCGATCGAATCAGAAAACAAAGAACCGTGGATGTGGTACTCTCTTCACCGGCTTATGATGTCCGGAAAACAGGCGACGATCTACACCCCTTACATTATATGCGGCAGGGAAATGTACGACGATCTTTCTCAGCTCACAGATAATAACGTCTCTGTCGAGATCATTACAAATGATGTCGCAAAAGGCGCCAATCCGTGGGGCTGTACAGATTACTTAAATGAAAAAGAAAAGATATGGAGAACCGGTGTGAAAGTTTACGAATATATGGCTCCCCATTCCTGCCATACGAAAGCCGTTCTCATAGATGACCGCATGAGTATCGTCGGTTCTTACAATCTTGACATGCGAAGCACATATCTTGATACCGAATTAATGCTTGCCGTCGATTCAACCGAATTAAACGCAATTATACGAAAAGAAGCCGAACATGATAAAACCTTTTCAAAAACGATGGCAAACGGAAAATATACCTACGGGGAAAATTACAAAACAAAAGAATTAAGCACCGGAAAGAAATTATTCTACGCAGCATTAAGACAAATTATCAAACCGCTCCGAAGATTCTTATAGACAACTTTATTAAAAACTCTTTATAGACAAAACTTTTATGATTAAATTTTTACAGCCGAATTTCTTATGATCGATATCTTCTCTGATCGGATTTATCTGCACGGAAACGAGAATCACAAATCAGGCATCCCTTGTACCTTCCCGAGAACTGTTCCCATGCAGATAAACCGGTCTTTCGGCTTTACTACTACATCCTGTTCCAATACGTTCAATGCTTTCAGCTTTTTCTCTTCATTTTCCTGATATAATAATCTCAAATAATAAACTTCATTTACTAAGAAAATTCCTATTTCATTTTGACCTGCTTTTTTTTCGGTCAATGCGATCACATCCCCGTTCCGAAAAACAGGCTCGTATCTGTCTGTCTGAAGCTGCAGGCAAAATTCCATGCCGTCTATCATATTCTCCTTGCGTACACGGAATTCAAAATATTCTGCTCTTTTTTTACAAATCGCATCAATCCCTCCTCCCATATCTTTCATACACGGAAAAGAAATCCATTCTTCCTGCTGCATTCTCGAATACTCTTCTTCGATCACCATACGAACAAGTTTTTTCCCGCTGCTCGTCAACTGCCTGTACTTTTCAAGAGCATATATCTCATCCTGTGTGATCGCTCTTTTACATGCGATGGCAATCTCTCTGTTTCTTACATACTCTTCATAAAAGTAATTCGCATCTACTTCAAGCGTGATCATCAGCGCAACAAAAATATCCGATTTCGGATAGCTGATTCCATTCTCATAATTTGCAATAGCAGACGGTGTAACCTGCACCGCTTCGGCAAGCTGTACTCTTGACATGTTTAACTCCTGACGTCGCTTACGAATCTTATTTCCGATCATCGTCATGATTTTAACCCTCTCTTCACCACATATTATTCAAAGTATATTACAAGTTTCCTGTAAAAGCAATCGCTTTTTCAAGATTATTGTAGTTTCTCATTGACATTTTATTAAATCTGTCGTAAACTGATGTAGAAATAGCCGTAAAATTGGTATATTTTCTTAATATGAATCAATTTTCTTAGGTAATATTAACAACTAGAATCGAGGGGCATGATGAAAGATTATGTAATAGATGTACTGATGAACATCGGAGTTCCGGCAGGAATCAAAGGTTTTACTTATATTTGCGACGCAATAGAATTATTTAATACCGATCCATACTATCCTGACGGAAAGATATCAGCACTCTATATCGATATCGCTAAAAAGTATCACACAACACCATCAAGAGTAGAGCGTTCCATACGACACGCTTTCGATATTGCACTTACAAAAGGTGATCCTGATATGGTATCCCGCTATCTGGATCTGACAAACAGACAGAACTCCACGCTATTGCGGACACTCTATCTTCGAATCGGGCAAGAACGCCGCAGACATCAGGCAGAACGGCGTCATCAGCAATGCAACCCACAAACTTGTACCTCACAGACTTGTGAGTTTAAAGCACAGATATATATGGAAGCAATGAAAACCTTATCCGAAGAGATCGAATCTTTGTTTAATCGCACTCTTGCTTCTGTAAGAGATGATATTCATCCGACAGACGACGGACAAAGTGAACGGAGCTGTTCCGGATTTCCAAAATCTTTAAAATCTTAAAGACTCGGCTCTTTCTTATTTTATTTTTATCATCTTTGAAAACAGCTCCGCAAAACAACATATGTTTGGATTTCACTTGGTTTTACCTCGCTTTTCATATATAATATTAGGCGTTTCATAAACGCCTAATACCGAAAATTATTGAAAGGAGATGGTTCTATGTCTACCAACATTCAGAAAAACCAGATTACAGAAGGCATTATTTGGCGGCAGCTTCTACTTTTCTTCTTTCCCATTTTACTCGGGACTTTCTTTCAACAGCTATACAACACGATTGACAGTGTTATCGTCGGTCAATTCGTCGGAAAAGAAGCTCTCGCCGCAGTAGGAGGTTCTTCTGCTCAGATCGTTGCTTTTGTAGTCGGATTTTTTACCGGGCTTTCTTCCGGGGCATCTGTAACGATTGCACAATTTTTCGGTGCGAAAGACTCCCGCTCTGCAAATAAAGGTCTTCACACAGCTTACGCGATCGCCGCTTTCGGAGGTTTGATCCTTACCGTATCAGGAATAATTCTGACTCCGTTTCTTTTAGAGATGATGAATACGCCTGCCGATATTGTAGCAGATTCCGCCGTTTACTTAAGGATCTACTTTGCCGGAATCATTTTCGTCCTCATTTACAACATGGGATCGGCAATACTGCGCGCCACCGGAGATTCCAAACGTCCGCTCTATTATTTGATCGTCTGCTGCATCATCAACATCGTGCTTGACGTTTTATTCGTTATCGTATTCCATATGGGTGTTATGGGAGTTGCCGTTGCCACCCTCATCGCACAGGCTGTAAGCGCCGTACTTGTCACTTTAAAACTGATGCGCTCTGAAGGCATATTAAAACTTTCCGTCAAACAGATCCGTTTCCACGGTTCGATTTTGAAAATGCAGTTAAAACTCGGACTGCCGACCGGATTTGAAGCGATCCTGTTCTCTATTACAAATATTGCCATTCAATCTGCTGTCAACACTTTCGGCACGGATACAACCGCCGCATGGTCAGCCTACGGAAAACTGGACGCAATTTTTTGGATGGTCAGCACTGCGTTCGGAATTGCGATCACAACATTCGTAGGGCAAAACTACGGCGCCGGAAAAATGGATCGCGTACGCAAAAGTACCCGCGTATGCCTTCTTATGGATTTTATTGTTTCCGCCGTACTTGTTGTCTTTCTGATCGCCGCACGATTCCTTTTATTCCGGTTATTTACAAACGACAGTCATGTAATTGAAATCGGATGCGACATGCTCGTTCTGATCACGCCATGGTACATTGTATATGTCTTTATCGAAGTTATCGCCGGAGCGCTGCGCGGAGTCGGAAACGTCGTCGTTCCGGTAGTCATTACTCTGCTTGGCGTCTGCGTCCTTCGCATCGCATGGCTTGCCGCCATGCTGAAAATCTCACCGACGATATCGGCGATTATTTTAAGCTATCCGGTAACATGGGTTATCACAGCGCTTGCATTTATCATCTACTATATATACATAACCCATAAAACTATCGCCGGAAGTTCTAAAAAGCATGTTCCAAAATTGTAAGCAGCCGATAAAATCTTAGATAGACCCGGACTTGGACTATCTGCGCTGCGAGAGTAAAAAAGCAAAAAATTACCCGAATCATCATAAAGTAATATACTCACATAAGAAACGGGTGATTTTTTGCTTTTCTGCATTCTTCTGTATAATAATCAAAATTATATTGTCTTTTTCGGAAATTTCAAACAGGCTTTAAACTGATCGCAGTCGATCAATATATCAAATTCTCCCCCGAGCGCTTTGGCATAAGTACTTACGATCGCCAGTCCAAGTCCGTTTCCGTCTCCGGTTCTTGCCTTATCTCCTCTTGCAAACCTTTCGATAATATCTTCTTTTGTAAAATCCATCGGATATCCCGATGTGTTTGTTACTTCCAGCCATACTTCCTCTTTTCCTTCCGACTGCAAAAGCTTCGTTTTCACAAAGACACGCGTTCCCTTTGCAGAATATTTCAACGCATTTTCAATCAGATTCTGGCAGATTCTGTAAAAATAAGAATTGTCCGATATAAGCTGTGTATCTTCTTTTGTCAGATCGGTAACAAATTCCAAATGACTTTCTTTTATCCTGTCATCCATATCCGCAAAGATCTGTTCGATCATCCGATTTACCTCGAACGGCTCCGGATGCAGCTCTACATTTCCGCTGCTTGCTTTTGCAAGATTAAATAAACTGTTGATCATTTCTTTTAGTTTCTCTGCCCGCTCTGAAATCACATCCACATAATCGCGGACAATATCGCTTAATTCTTCCCTCTTGATCAGTTCAATATAGCCGACCATCGACGTAAGCGGCGTTTTCAGATCATGGGAAACATTTGTAATAAGATCTACTCTGAGCTGATCGCTGCGCGATACTTTTTCAAGACTCTTTCGCTCGATCTCTAGCGCTTCTTTGATCCTGTTTTGATTTATCTTTTCAAAATTACACATGATCATGTCTAACTGTTTCTTTTTAAAGTGATTCATCACCGCTCCGGCAAGCACAAACTGAACGAGCGCCGATAAAATCATGACATAACCCGCTGCATAATTGTATTGCCATCCTGTTCCTATATACATTCCGCCGTTCATTAAGTACGACATATACCACAAAGCGATCAAAAGAGCTGTTCCGCCTATCCACTGCAGTCTGCGATTCCTGATTTTCCACCTGTTCTGCCATTTCACATACGCATCCTTTTCTCCCGGATCCCATTCACGGAATTTCCTCATAATGAGAAATGCGGTCAGTATCATCTGCCCTGCTCCAAATAAAGCATTTCCCAATATCCCGAAAAACAATGATTCTCCGGTCGGATGGTACGTACGGTACACTACAACACTATACCAGAATGCGATTCCAAACCCTGCCAGCACAAAACAAAATAGTTTCACTGCAATCCCTGTACTGCTAAGCCAGCATTTCTCTAAAAAACTTTTCGCCTTTGACTTAATATTTTTCCATTTTGTATCCAATACCCCACACCACCTTTACATATCTTGGTTTCTTTGCATCAATCTCAATTTTCTCCCGAATGTGTCTGATATGAACCATTACCGTGTTTTCCACTGTATAGTTTGCCGATTCCTGCCAGACATTTTCATAAATCTGCTCCGAAGAAAACACCTGCCCCGGATGTTCCATCAAAAGTTCTAAAATTTTATACTCCGTAGCCGTCAGCCTCACTTCCTCCCCTTCCACAAGTACGATCCGCTGTTTTTTGTCAAGTACAAGGCCTCCGTTTATGATCTGATCATCATTTTCCTTCGGAAGCTCGCCTCCCCACGCCCTGTATCTCCTCAAATGCGCTTTCACGCGAGCCATCAACTCCGCCGGATTATAGGGCTTTTCCACATAATCGTCCGCACCAAGCACAAGTCCCGATACCTTATCACTTTCCTCCGTCTTTGCCGAAAGAATAATAACCGGAATCCTGTATTTCTCCCGAAGCTTCATAAGAGCAGACAAGCCATTTAACCGTGGCATCATAACATCAAGCAGAATTAAATCTACCGGATTCTGCTCAAGCAAGTTTAACGCTTCCATTCCATCATACGCCGGAATCACCCGGTATCCTTCGTATTTTAAAAGTTCACTGATCGAATATACAATTTCTTTGTTGTCATCAACAACCATGACAACCTCTCCCATATTCATTTCCTCTGCCATCATTCTCTCCTCTCGTTTTCCTTTATCTGATATAAACAGTACACTTCCACTGTTAAAAAAAACTCGATGTAATTCTTAAATTTTTCTTATAAAAGGCCGTCGGGAATTTCCTTTCATACATTTCCTTTCCAAGCAGTGGATCGCCGGTATAATCCGCCACTTTTTGTGGCGGCAAGCCGGGCAATCGGCTTGGATTGCACAACGTGCAATCATTATACCACAAACGATAACAGGCGATCCGGAAATTTCTTTATTTCCGAACCGCCTGTCATCTTTACACATGTGAATTTTATTTTATTCCGCCGCAATCTGCTTTACCTTACCGAGTCCCTTTGCCACGGCAGGAATGCAAATGATCACGAGCGTAATCGCCGCTTCCGCCAAAAGAAAGCTATAATTATATGCAATCGGATAGATCGCTGTCAATGATTTCGGGAAGTTATCGGGCATGTAATCCATCCAATACAAATATCCCCCAAGTGCGTGAAACGCACCTCTTGCCAAAACTGCCGCGATATAACCTTTAAGCAGTCCGTGCTTCTTTTTTGCAAAAAATCCTGCCACACCAAGAGCTGCAAATGCCAGAATATAATCACAGCACACTTGGAAAAAAGAAAGTACATACGGTTCCTGTATAAACTGCAGGATTCCATAAGCAAGACCTACCAAAACTCCTGTTCCGACACCGTACCAGTTTGCCACAAGTACAATAAACAGCATGCTGCATAATGTCACACTGCCTCCCCATGGCATCTGAAAAATCTTTACATAAGACGTAACAAACGCCAGGGCCATTGCAGCCGCACAAAATACTAGCTGCTTTGTCGTCATTTTTTGACGCTTAGATCTCTTTCCCGCGAAAAATACTGCCGCCAGAAAAAGTACGATCCCGACGGATATCGTGACAACATATCCCGCAGTTGTCAGCCCGCCTTCTGCATTTACAAGTAAATCAAACATAAAAAACCTCCTGTTCTCAGATTGAAAACAAAAGGTATAAACACTCATAACATAATCCCTACGTTGGCATTATCCAAATCAGGTTATGGGTCGAAGTTCCCAACTTCCTCTCAGCCTGTAACACAAGCTCCCCTTGTCATCAATCTATATGTAATTTTTTAGTAACAGTTTAGCCATACAGTGTGTGTGAAGCACAAAACATGCCTGCATGTTTTTGCAAGCGGACATCTGTATGTGCTAAGCGCCTATTTATGAGTAAAACAGTGGCGTCAGCCACAATAAGCACGCAGTGCGGTTTTACGAATGGCGTGGGATAAACTGTTACATCTTTGACCGTATCCATAATAACCTCTTTGACAAAAAATGTCAAGAAATTTGAACAATCATCCTGTCCGGCCTTTTATATGGGCATCGCTGTGCCCCCATCAGTCCTTCTCCGCTATTTCTTTTAACTGTCGATACACATAAGATACCGGGAGTCCGACCACGTTATAATAATCTCCGTCGATCCGTTCGATATAAGCTGCAAACTGCCCCTGTATACCATACGCTCCGGCTTTGTCAAGAGGTTCTCCTGTTGCGGCATATTCCCGAATCTCTTCGTCACTCATAGGATTGACAAAAACTTCCGTTTCAACTGCATGAACAACCGACTTTCTTTTTCCCTCATCGTCATAATCCAAAATTGCCACGCCTGTATACACTTTGTGACTTCTTCCCTGCAGACTTCGGATCATACGGACGGCATCTGCCTCATCTTTCGGTTTCCCTAAAATACTTCCGTCTGACACAACGATCGTATCCGCTCCGATCACAATCGTATCCAACAGTACATTATTTTTCTTATCAAAACTTATCTGCTTCACCTGCTCTTGTTTTTCCCGTAAATCATCCGCAACATTTTCCGCCTTTGAAAGCGCAAGCTCTTTTACAATCTCTTCGGGGATCAGACTATGATAAACTTCTTCTTTGTCACTGACTCTTACTTCAAATGAAATTCCGATCTGCTCAAGGAGCTCCCGCCTTCTCGGGGAAGCCGACCCAAGAATAATTCTTTTCTTTGTCTGCATTTTCACTTCTCTGCTTTCTTCTATTTATTTTATTTACTCCAAGTATACAACAACCAATGTATATGTGTACACAAAGAATGTCACCCTTTGTAAAAAACATACTTTACATAAATTATTTCATTGAGCAGTCCTGGCTTTTTTAATACGTTGCAGCTTATTTTTTATACGAAGAATTGCCGCTCGGATCAAAAACAAATCACACCACAAATGAACATATAGACGGTATGTCGGATATCTCACAGAAATATGTTTCTCACCACGATAAAATTCGGTCACGACACCAAGTATCCACTCCTCCGGCACATTCTCTTTCCACCAGCGATTGTCCCCACAGATGATATATCCTTCCTTTTTCACATGCAGGATACGATGCAGCACATATTTTCCGTCCGGTCGCCGATAAAGCGGAAGATCGTATCGCTTTAATCTTCCATGAACCGGTTCTATAATAATTGTATCCCTTCGATTACGCAACATCGGTTCCATGCTGTCTCCGACGGTTGTAGAGACACAGGTTTTCCCCGATCGAAGTTCTTCTTCTAAAGATGTATTGCGCATAACGTCTCCTCTATAAAATCTATCTTTCACTACAGATAATTTTATAAAAACATCCTTGACAGATCTTTATAATCTGCCAAGGATGTTTTTCATCTAATGAAAATAACTTTAGTTATGGAGTTTCTGGCCCCCACTCATCAGTATCCTCGCCGCCTCCAATATTTCCTTCAGTACCGCCATCATTAACAAAAGATGTTGTAATAATATCCTCTGTTCCAAATCTTACAACTTCTAATTCCGGCTCTAAAAATGTTTTTCTCACTTCTATTCCTCCTGCCTTCTCTTCTTATCGAATTGTATATTGCGCCATGTCGCTATATACAGTATGTTGCTCACCACTATTGTCCTGATATGTTACATATCCTCTTGCATACCAAGTTGTTGTTCTGCTCGTTTTTAAATACTGTGTGAAGTTTGCCAAATATAAATCTGTATTTACACCATATTTTTTCAAACGGGTAGTTGCTGTTGTATCTAATGTCAATTCTTGTTGTACTTCCTGAATTGCTGCATAGCCTGTACTATCAGTTGCCACAACACCGGCTTTTATAACTTTATAATCTGCATCTGTCGGAACAGAATATTTTGACAAAAACTTCACTCTTCCATTTGCATAGGACACATCGCACAAAACCGAAACTTCTTTTTGAATTTCTTCTGCTTCTTCAACATAAACAGATGTCACAGCTATGTCTTTATATACTGTAAATGTATAAGATTCATTGTAACAGATCGGTTTTTCATTCACAGTCCAGTGTGAAAACTTCTTTCCTTCAGGAGCCTGTGCTGCTACAACTCTTACCTGATCTCCGACTTCACAATATTTTGTTTCTGTGTTTCCGTTGTTATTGATCGTAACAACCGCCTTTAACTGCAATCCTTCGATCGACGTCTTCAAAGATTCAACAATCAATTTCACCTCTTCTACTGAAAGAGCTGTATTGTCTTTCGCTGCTTTTGCATCTGCAAGATCGTCTTCAAGCGCTTTTCTCGTTGCTTCCGTATATTTCTCCGCAAAATTTTCTTCCTTCATCCTGCTTTCTGCCGCAGCAATCGCTTCTTCTAACGCCGTATCGTCGCGGGTAACCGTAACAATACACTGTGCCGTTATATTAGGATAATTCACAGAACTTACTTTAATTGTTGCATTTCCCGCTTTATGAGCTGTGACAACTCCGCCGTCAACAGTAGCGACTTCCTCATTATCAGATTCCCATAAAACTTCTTGATCTGTCGCGTCTTCCGGGGTGATCGCTGCCTGCAGCGTCGCCGTCTTCTGCTCTTCCGTTCCTCCGACTTTCAAAGCCAATGCATCCTGATCTAATGTTATTCCCGTAACTGCGATTTCTACAGTTTCATATAATTTTGCATTTGCCCAACACGTATGCAGTTTCCCGCCATTTCCGTTGTTCCATGCGCTTGCAGGGCACTCTAGCTTCATATGAGTCGTTCCTTCCGGTAATTTCACACGAATACTTCGCAATCCACCGTTTGCCGAAAGATCTTCTGCATAATACTGCTGTGTATAATTACTTCCGTCTGTACTTGTAGAAACTTTAAATTTCGCTTTCACATTTGCAAAAACACCGCCGTCTGACGCAATCTGATGATTCTCGACACCGATGTCGGCAGAAAACATCTTGTAGCCTGTCACATCATATACAATCGAAGACGGCTCATGTGCACCTATGCCTTTTGTATATGTATTTATTGTAGACGTATCTTTCTTGATTGCTATCAACCTGTTTCCATCCGGACACAGATCTTTCTTAACTCCACCCCATGCAGTATTTCCGGACAAGTGCGTTAAATCCGACACATAAACTCCTGTTCCCAATTCATCCTGAAATTCCATTTTGAACTGTTCCAACTGTTGGAAAACAGCCTCAAGTTCTTCTTTTGTCGTGCTTTCCTGCGCTAACTTTGCTTCTGCCTCTGCCTTAATCGGATCAAATTTTGCTCTGGAATATACTTTACCCGAATCTGCGTTTCCGCTAAGCACGTTCAACTCCATCTGTGATTCCATCTGTGCAAGTTTTTCTCGTATTCTGATTTTTAAAGCTTCTGTTTCCGCATCTTTTTTTACCGGAGTCAATATACTGATTTCTGCCGCCGATATATGCTGATTGGGAGCGCTTCCATCCGTATGAATGACAGTAAGTTTTACTTTTTTGACATTCTCAACTTCTGCATCAAATACAAATTCCTTTTCGGATTTATTCTCTGCCGACCAATTAGCTCCCGGGTTGTTATAACTAATATGTAAGTTATTTCCTACATTTTCCCAATTTTCAGTTCCGTCTTTCTGAACCGAAACACTAAATTCTGTCACTGTTCCGTTTCCAAACGCGTCCTGCCTCGGAAGATAAGTAATCCCCTGGATGCTCTGCGCGTTCTGAAGTTCTACTGTTATCGTATTGTTGCCTGTCAGAGCGCCGTCTTCCCTGTTCGGCTGATTATCTCCGCTATAACACGAATGATAATAAGACGTAATCACTCCGTCTGTCGCATTGACTGCATGTCCCGTTCCGGGCGATGCCGCGCCTTCACCTGTACTTGATTCATTATCCGCCTCCGTATCCGCTGTTGTCGTCAGCTCTGTATAAGGCACTTTCTTATACCCCGATTCACTGACTTCTTCATTCCATACCCAATCAGCGCTTGCCTGTACGTTCACCGGAAATGCGCTTCCTGTAATAACCATCGCTCCAGCGCATAATAAAGCGAATGTCTGTTTCATTTTCATAATCTTATCCACCTCTTCCTTTTTTCTATACTTGCAATCCATAATTCAACGGTCTGCAGAAATATTCATATATTGCTTTTCTTCCCTCACCTCCCGGTTCCCTTATAATTATCGAAATCTCTGTTTCGACTCGAATGATAAATGATGTTATATCTTTATAATTTTACCCCCCCCCTGTATTTTTCTGTCAATATGTTTTGTGTATTTTTTTCTAATATTTCTTTTATATCTTAATTTTTTTGTGCATTTTTACTCTATTTTGCCAATATTTACATTTTCAGATTCCCCACCATTCTTCCTTCCCACAGATTTTTATATCAATTTTTCTAATAGCAAAACAGATAATATATTATTGTTTCTCATTTACAGATATGCTATGATAATTCCACTCACAGAAATTCTTTCTGTGAAAAATACCGGCAGCTTCACCGGTCTGAGGAATTCCCTCAAAATTACCCGATACAATACAACAACAGTTTTTGCATGGATAGTCTAGTAGAACAGTTCTTTTTTTCGTATACTGATTCTAAATAATTGTGGCTGAACTGTTACGATTATAATAAGTTTACGGAAAAACCACCTTGACTAATATTAATATTTTTTTTATAATATTTTATATGACATATTAAAAATATGATGAAAAAGGCGATGACGGAGACAGTAAGATCTGATCGAATGTTACAGCGAGTCGGGGATGGTGTAAGTCCGATACCGGTAGACAGATTCTGAATATCACTTCCGAGCCGCGGCATCTGAAATAAATACAGAGAAGTAAGAGCCGACGTAAGTCCGACGTTACAGGACACCATATGCGGATCCGAATCGTATGCATAAGCTACAGAAAAGAAGAGATATAGAAAGAGATGTACTATACTGTAAATAGATGTTTTCTGTCGCGTACAGTCAAGGCGTGAGATCCAAGTATGTTGTAACAGGTGGTTAAAAACGGAGAATAAGCTTTCGTCCTATTACAGGACGGAAGCTTTTTGTTATTAAGGAGGAAAGGAAGAAGATCATGTACAAAAAAGTTTCTACAGACATGAATTTTGTCGATCGAGAAAAACAAATCGAAAAGTTTTGGGACGACAATCACATTTTTGAGAAAAGTATGGAAGAGCGGGAAGGATGTCCGGATTATATTTTTTATGACGGCCCTCCGACAGCAAACGGAAAGCCGCACATTGGTCATGTGCTGACTCGTGTTATTAAAGATATGATTCCGCGTTATCGAACAATGAAAGGCAGTATGGTTCCCAGAAAAGCAGGTTGGGATACACACGGACTTCCGGTAGAACTGGAAGTGGAAAAGCTGCTCGGACTTGACGGGAAAGACCAGATTGAAGAGTATGGACTAGAACCTTTCATTGATAAGTGTAAGGAAAGTGTTTGGAAATATAAAGGAATGTGGGAAGATTTTTCAGGAACAGTAGGTTTCTGGGCAGATATGGACGATCCGTATGTCACATATCATAATTCCTTTATAGAGTCGGAATGGTGGGCGTTAAAGCAGATCTGGGATAAAGGGCTTCTTTACAAAGGATTTAAGATCGTTCCTTATTGCCCGCGCTGCGGAACGCCGCTTTCTGCACAGGAAGTTGCACAGGGATACAAAGATGTAAAAGAACGTTCTGCGATCGTCAGATTCAAAGTAAAAGAAGAAGATGCGTATATCCTTGCATGGACGACAACTCCCTGGACGCTGCCGTCGAACCTTGCGCTTTGTGTAAATCCGAAAGAAGATTATGCGAAAGTAAAGGCTGCGGACGGAAATATTTATTATATGGCGTGCGCGCTTCTTGATACGGTGCTTGGAAGACTTGCAGAAGAAGGAAAAGCAGCGTATGAGGTGCTTGAGACATATAAGGGAACTGATTTGGAAGGAAAAGAATACGAGCCGCTTTATCAGTGCGCGGCAGATTGTGCGCAGAAGCAGAACAAGAAAGCGTTTTACGTTGTATGTGACGAATATGTTACGTTGACAGACGGTACAGGCGTTGTTCATATTGCTCCGGCATTCGGTGAAGACGATGCGAACGTAGGAAGAAAATATGACCTTCCGTTTGTTCAGCTTGTAGATGAAAAAGGAAATATGGCAGAGGAGACGCCGTTTGCAGGATTGTTTGTAAAGAAAGCCGATCCGGAAGTGCTCAAAGATCTTGATGCCAGAGGTCTGCTCTATGATGCACCGAAATTTGAGCATAGTTATCCTCATTGCTGGAGATGCGACACACCGCTGATCTATTATGCACGTGAATCATGGTTCATCAAGATGACTGCCGTGAAAGAGGACCTCATCGCAAATAATAATACGATCAACTGGATTCCTGAAAGTATCGGAAAAGGACGTTTCGGCGACTGGCTTGAAAACGTGCAGGACTGGGGTATCAGCCGTAACCGTTACTGGGGAACGCCGCTTAATATTTGGGAATGCGAGTGCGGACATATGCATTCTGTCGGAAGCATTGAGGAATTAAAAGAAATGTCCGATAATTGCCCGGATGACATTGAACTTCATCGTCCGTACATTGATGCGGTGACGATCAAATGTCCGAAGTGTGGAAAAGAGATGCACCGTGTTCCGGAAGTAATCGACTGCTGGTTTGACAGCGGATCAATGCCGTTTGCACAGCATCATTATCCGTTTGAAAATAAAGAGCTGTTTGAAAGACAGTTCCCGGCGGACTTTATTTCGGAGGCGGTAGACCAGACGAGAGGATGGTTCTATTCCCTGCTTGCGATCTCAACGCTTCTGTTTAACAAAGCGCCGTATAAGAATGTAATCGTACTTGGTCATGTACAGGATGAGAACGGACAGAAAATGAGCAAATCAAAAGGAAATGCAGTCGATCCGTTTGATGCTCTTGAAAAATACGGTGCAGATGCGATCCGCTGGTATTTCTATGTGAACAGCGCTCCGTGGCTTCCGAACCGTTTCCACGGAAAAGCTGTAGTAGAAGGTCAGAGAAAGTTCATGGGAACACTGTGGAACACATATGCTTTCTTTGTTCTTTATGCAAATATCGATCAGTTTGACGCCACAAAATATGAATTAGAATATAATAAACTGTCCGTTATGGATAAGTGGCTTTTGTCAAAGATGAACACGATGGTAAAAACGGTAGATACAAACCTCGGAAATTATCGTATTCCGGAAGCGGCGCGCGCTCTTCAGGAATTTGTAGATGATATGAGTAACTGGTATGTGAGAAGAAGCCGTGAACGTTTCTGGGCGAAAGGAATGGAGCAGGATAAGATCAATGCATACATGACACTATATACAGCGCTTGTTACGGTATCAAAAGCGGCAGCTCCGATGATTCCGTTTATGACAGAAGAGATTTATCAGAATCTTGTACGCAGCGTTGACCAGAATGCGCCGGAGAGTATCCATCTGTGCATGTTCCCGGAAGTGAACGAGGATCAGATCGACACAGAGCTTGAGCAGAATATGGAGCATGTGCTGAAGCTTGTCGTTATGGGACGCGCCTGCAGAAATACATCGAACATCAAGAACCGTCAGCCGATCGGTCAGATGTTCGTAAAAGCAGCATTTGATCTGCCTGAATTTTATCAGGATATCGTAGCTGATGAGCTGAATGTAAAAAATGTAAAGTTTACAGATGATGTAAGAGACTTTACTTCTTATAGTTTTAAACCACAATTAAAGACAGTAGGTCCGAAATATGGTAAAATGTTAGGGGGAATTAAAGCGGCGCTTGATCATGCAGACGGAAATTCTGCTATGGATGAGATCAATGAAACAGGAGCGCTTAAGCTTGATGTAAGCGGCCAGGAGATCACACTTTTCAAAGAGGACCTTCTGATCGATACAGCGCAGATCGAAGGATATGTTTCTGAAAACGACAATGGAATCACGGTTGTTCTTGATACGAACCTGACACCGGAACTTCTTGAAGAAGGATTTGTCAGAGAAATTATCAGTAAAGTACAGACAATGAGAAAAGAAGCTGACTTTGAAGTTATGGACCGCATCAAAGTAACGTATAACGGAAGTGAGAAAGCGGAAAAGATCTTTGCAGAACACAGTGACGAGATCGGCGGGGAAGTGCTTGCAGATAAAGTTGTAAAGGCAGAGCCGGCAGGTTATGTGAAAGAGTGGAAGATCAACGGAGAAGCAGTTACAATGGGCGTTGAGAAACAATAATTTTAAGATATGCGGCACATCCGGGCGCATTCGTTCTTGTAAGATAAAGGATGCGATGCGCCGCGGCATATCAAAAGGAAGGGAATAAAGCAATGCATAATAAAGGATTTGAGAAAGAAACATTTAAGGAAACCGTAAGAGAAAATATTAAGACGCTGTACAGAAAAACGATTGACGAGGCAACTCCTCAGCAGATTTTTCAGGCAGTATCCTATGCAGTGAAAGACGTAATCATCGATGATTGGATCGCAACACAGAAAGCGTATGACGAGGCAGATGCAAAGACTGTGTATTACATGTCTATGGAGTTTTTGATGGGGCGTGCATTGGGAAATAACCTGATCAATCTGACAGCGTATAAAGAGGTAAAAGAGGCGCTGGAAGAAATGGAGATCGATCTGAATGTAATCGAGGATCAAGAGCCGGATGCAGCGCTTGGAAACGGAGGTCTCGGACGGTTGGCAGCCTGTTTCCTTGATTCACTTGCAACATTGAATTATCCGGCTTATGGATGCGGCATTCGTTATCGTTACGGCATGTTTAAACAGAAGATTAAAGACGGGTATCAGGTGGAAGTGCCGGATAACTGGCTCAAAGAAGGTAATCCGTTCGAGATCAGAAGAGAAGAATATGCAAAAGAAGTCCGCTTCGGAGGGAATATCCGGTTTGAAAATGACCCTGAGACGGGAAAAGCAAAATTTGTGCAGGAAAATTATGAGTCTGTTTTGGCGATTCCGTATGATATGCCTATCGTAGGATATGGAAATCATGTCGTAAACACACTGCGTGTGTGGGATGCAAAAGCGATCACAGATTTTAAGCTTGATGAATTTGACAGAGGAAATTACCATAAGGCGGTAGAGCAGGAAAATCTTGCGAAATTGATCGTTGACGTTCTTTATCCGAACGACAATCATTATTCGGGAAAAGAACTCCGTTTGAAACAGCAGTATTTCTTCATCTCCGCAAGTCTTCAGGCTCTGCTTGAGAAATATAAGAAAAAGCATTCTGATGTTCGTAAACTTCATGAGAAAGTAATCATTCAGATGAACGATACACATCCGACAGTTGCGGTTCCCGAACTGATGAGACTGCTGATCGATCAGGAAGGATTAAGCTGGGAAGAGGCGTGGGAAGTAACGAGCAAAACATGTGCTTATACGAATCATACAATTATGGCAGAAGCTCTTGAAAAATGGCCGATCGACCTGTTTTCAAGACTGCTCCCCCGTATTTATCAGATCGTGCAGGAAATTGACAGAAGATTCCTGATCAAAGTGAATGAGATGTATCCGGGAAATGAGCATAAAGTAAAGAAAATGGCAATCTTAAGAGACGGTCAGGTTCGCATGGCAAATATGGCTATTATCGCGGGATTTTCTGTAAACGGCGTTGCGAAGCTGCATACAGATATCTTGAAAACACAGCAGCTCCGTGATTTCTATGAGATGATGCCGGAAAAATTTAATAACAAGACAAACGGCATCACACAGAGAAGATTCCTCGCACACGGAAACCCGCTTCTGGCAGACTGGATTACAGATAAGATCGGAAATGGATGGATCACAGATCTGTCGCAGATTGAAAAGCTCAGACCGTTTGCGGACGACGAAAAGGCCAGACGTGAGTTTATGCAGATTAAATACGAGAACAAAGTACGTCTTGCAAAATATATTAAAGAGCATAATGGAATTGAAGTTGATCCGCGCTCGATCTTTGACGTTCAGGTAAAACGTCTCCATGAGTACAAACGTCAGCTTCTTAATATTCTGCATATTATGTATCTGTACAACCAGATCAAAGAACATCCTGAGATGTCGTTTTATCCGAGAACATTTATTTTCGGAGCGAAAGCGGCGGCGGGATATTTAAGAGCGAAAGAGACGATCAAACTGATCAATTCCGTAGCTGATGTTGTAAATAATGACAGAAGCATTAACGGAAAACTGAAAGTCGTATTTATTGAAGATTATCGTGTATCAAATGCGGAGATTATTTTTGCGGCAGCCGATGTGAGCGAGCAGATCTCCACGGCGTCAAAAGAGGCGTCGGGAACAGGTAATATGAAATTTATGCTCAACGGTGCGCCGACTCTCGGAACGATGGACGGAGCGAATGTGGAAATTGTGCAGGAAGTCGGAGCGGAGAATGCGTTTATCTTCGGCCTTAGTTCAGAAGAAGTAATTAATTATGAGAATAACGGAGGATATAATCCGACGGATATTTACTTTAACGATTGGGAATTAAAACGTGTGATCGATCAGCTTATGGACGGCACATATGCAAACGGCGATCACGAGATGTATAAAAATCTGTATAATTCTCTGTTGAATACGCAGTGTACAGACAGAGCGGATACTTACTTTATTCTGAAAGATTTCCGTTCCTATGCAGAGGCTCAGAAACGAGTGGAAGAAGCTTACAGAGATCAGCAGAGATGGTCAAGAATGGCAATGATGAATACGATATGCAGCGGGAAATTTTCCTCTGACAGAACAATCGAAGAATATGTAAGTGATATTTGGAAATTAGAAAAAGTAGATGTTGCTCCGCTTGAAGAGTAAAAACATCTGATTGATTTTTCGGAAAAGGGATAAGGAGGTAGTAAGATGAGAAATATGTATGATTACGCATATGAATACGAGTATCAGTATCATCCGGAAAGGGCAGGAGAAATGTTTGCCGTAGTGTTCGCTTCGCTTTGGCTTGCGATCATGATAGGAATGCTCGTATTTATGCTTGGAAGTTACCTTCTGCATTCTTTCGGTCTGTATACGATCGCAAAGCGGATGGGGAAAAAAGATGCATGGATGGCATTTGTACCTTTTGCGAGAACATATTACCACGGGAATATGGCAGGTCCGATCCGACTGAAAAATACGACGATCAAAAATCCGGGATTGTGGAAACTGCTTTTTCCGATCATCTACAGCGGAGCGATCGGCATCTATGTACTGGTACTCGTATTTGGCATCGGAATGACGCTCGCCGGAAGTGCGGTGAATCAAAATGTGACAGGGGCGGGGATGAGCGTACTTGCGTTTTTCTTTATGTATTTCGTAGTGATCATTGTTTCGATCTTATTCGGAGCAGTTCAGATCGCTTTGAACGTCTTGGTGAATAAACAGATTTATGAAAACTTCGCGGAAGGAAATATGCCGGTTATTCATGCAGTATTATCATCGTTAGTACCGTTATACGAGGCGATATGCCTGTTTATTATGAGAAAGAGACCGTTTGTCCGATAAAACAAAAGTTATAAAAAAAACAGCGCTTCATATGATAGAAATATGGAGGGCTGTTTTTTGATGAAAAGATATACGATAGAACAAAAATTCAAATCGGCAGCTGCATTCCTTGTTATTTTGATATTGTTTCCGTACATTGTTTCTGTGTTTGTAAACGGAGTAGATCCAGAAGAGACAACGAATGAAAATTTTTACATCAGAGTTAAAGCTTCGGAGGAAGAAGAGGCAGACGGGATTGCAGAAGTAGAGTGGAATGAGTATCTTACGGGAGTGTTGGCAAAAGACGTACCGGCAGATACAGAGACGGAGGCACTGAAGGCGCAGGCGGTTCTTGTGAGGACACAGATCAGCCGTGCGCTGCAAAGAAGCACTCAGGCAGAAGAGACGGAGAATCAAAAGTCGGACAGAACCGGAAATGTATCAGATGTTATTTTGGAGATCGATTATTTGTCGCAGAAGGAAATGCAGGATCAATGGCCTGCCGATGAATATAAAAAGCGATATGAAAAATACAGAAATGCCATAGAAGCGACAGAAAACGAGGTGTTATTTTATAATGATACATATGCATGGACACCGTTCCATCAGTCAAATACGGGAATGTCGCGCAGTGCGGAAGAAGTGCTCGGAAGTTCGGAGTTTCCGTATATTAAAGTGAAAGAATGTCCGGCAGATAAAGAATCGGAAGAACAGGTCGGCGTATTTACGTTTTCCTATGATCAAATACAGAAAAAATGTCATCATTTTCTGGCGGCAGAGACAGACGGAGAAAAAGCTGCGGCAGGATATTCTTTTAAAGATTTTGAAATTTTAGAACATGATTCGGCGGGATATGTGGGAAAGCTTCGGATAGGAGAAACAATTTGCACAGGAGATCAATTTCGGGATGCGCTGTCGCTTCCGTCGAGTTCTTTTTCGTTTGCGGAAAGCGGGAAGAAAATAAAAATTATAACGGCGGGAAACGGACATGGCATGGGGCTGAGTTGTTGGACTGCAAATAAAATGGCAAAAGACGGAAAAACATATAAAGAAATTTTGGAGTTTTTTTATGAAGGGACAAAGACAGAGAAGGATTTGAACTTTATTGCAAAAAATAAATAAAGTAATTATAATCAACAATAGAGTCAGAGAAAAACTTTTTTGAAAGGACAGAATAAAGTTATCATTTTCCGGCAAAAATATAACCAGAGGTGATGATAATGAATAAAAATGAAAAAATGTCCTTTTTAAAAGGCAAAGGAGCAGCCATCGGTATTGTAGTCTGCTTTATGGCAGTTCTGGCGGTCGTTGGAACATATACGGTCGGAAACTACAAAAAAGATATGAAAGAGCAGATGGCGAAAGCTGAAAAAGAGGCGGAACAGTTTACAGAAGATAACACGAAAGAAACAACTACAGATGAAATCCTCCTGCCGGAAGTGGAAGAAACGGATGAAAATGAACAAGAAAGCAGGGAAGATGTGTCTGATACAACAGGGACGGAAGAAGGAGTTCAGCAGACGGGAAGCGCCGCGTCAAATCTTTGGTTTTCAGAAGAAAGCGTTCTTACATGGCCTGCAAGCGGAGCAGTGATCAATGGATATAGTATGGATGAGACTGTATTTTTCCAGACATTAGAACAGTATCAATATAATCCTGCGATGATTATAGCCGGGGAAGCAGGAGAAACGATCAATGCATCTGCGGCAGGAACTGTGACTGCGATCGAGGAGTCGGCGCAGACGGGACTTACGGTGACGCTTGATATGGGAAACGGATATTCAGCAGTGTACGGACAGTTAAAAGATGTACAAGTTAAAACAGGAGATTATGTGGCAGCAGGCAGCGCAATCGGCAGTTTGAATGAGCCGACGAAATATTACAGCGTAGAAGGAACGAATCTGTATTTTCAAGTGCTTAAAGACGGAGAGCCGGTCGATCCGATGAATTTTATGGAATAGAAAAAGAAGTAATAATAAAAGAAGCAATGACCAAAGATATAACAAGAAAAGAAAAACGAAAGAAAAGAAATAATAAAAGACATGAATTATACCTATATTGTAAAGTGCAGTGACGGTTCGCTTTATACGGGCTGGACAAACAATCTTGAAAAACGGATCAAAGATCACAATGCGGGGCGGGGCGCGAAATACACAAAAGCGCGCCGTCCGGTTGTGCTTGTTTATAAGGAAGAATTTCCGACAAAGCAGGAAGCGATGAAGCGGGAGTGGGAAATTAAGCGACTGAGCAGAAAGGAAAAACTGAGCATGATCGAAAACTCAAAGAGTTAGGTCATGCTCAGTTTTTCTTTTTAAGAACTTAAAAAAGAGTTCTTTTATGTAGCAAACTGCTTATATTGAAAGGAAGGAAACAGTTTTACTTTAAATGTGTCATCGGAAGCATCGCAGCGCCGATGATACCCGGCTCATCAAGGAGAGCTTCTTTGAATACAACCGGCTGCATACCTACATGAATCATAGAGCGGTAATAAGATTCCATTTTTTCAAAGAATACATCTTTTCCCTTCATAACTCCGCCGCCTACAACGAATACATGAGGATCGATAATATGTCCGATAGCGCAGAACATCATTGCAAGATCATATGCCATGTCATCTACAATTTTGAGAGCCTGCTCGTCTCCTGAGCGGGCAAGATCAAATACATCGCCCGCGTGATTGATCTTATCTCCGAATACAGCTTTACCTTTTCTTGTGACAGCAGTTCCGCTCGCTTCGTTTTCAACAGCGCCTACATTCAAAATATTGTATTTTTCACGGTTTCTGTCAATACAGATATTTCCGATCTCGCCTGCGTGTCCGTTCTGACCGCCGATTACCTTTTGATCGATTACAAGTGCTCCGCCGACTCCGGTTGAAATTGTTACATAGTAAACGATAGGATAATCTTTTCCGGCTCCCTGAACAGCTTCTCCGAGAGCGGCAACTTTAACGTCGTTGTCCATGTAAGTCGGTTTATGAAAATGATTTTCGATATATTCCGCTATCGGAAAACCGATCAGTTTTGGAAGATTTGTAGAAACGATGATCTTGCCGTTGATCGTGTCGATCGGTCCGGGAATACCCATTCCGATTCCTTCACATTCTTCATATCCGTCAAGACTTTCAATCAGGGAAATCATAGTTTCCATAACAGCTTCTGCACCGCGTTCCGGGTGGCTTTCTGATTTTTTCATACATTTAATCGTTCCGTCTTCGGAAACGATAGCAGCGCGGATGTTTGTTCCGCCTAAGTCAACACCAATAAAATTTCTCATGATAGCACCTCGTTTTTTGTCCTTTTCTTTCTATTATACTAGATAGAAAAAAAGATACAAGGTAAGAATGCATATAAAATAAAAAAGAAAGAAAAGAAAAACAAAAAAACAGACAAAAATAAAAAAATGTAAGAAAAGGAGATAAAAAAGATGCCGACAGTTTAGCCGACATCTTTCTGATAACCTATCTTTCAATATTCGGGATTTTGATTAGCCGAAGTATCTCTTAAGAAGTCCTTCAAATGCTTTTCCGTGACGAGCTTCGTCTCTTGCCATCTCATGAACTGTATCGTGGATTGCATCGAGGTTAGCGGCTTTTGCACGTTTTGCAAGGTCGAATTTACCTGCTGTAGCGCCGTTCTCTGCATCTACACGCATCTCAAGGTTTTTCTTTGTGCTGTCTGTAACAACTTCGCCGAGAAGTTCAGCAAATTTAGAAGCGTGCTCAGCCTCTTCCCAAGCTGCTTTTTCCCAGTAAAGACCGATTTCCGGATATCCTTCTCTGTGTGCAACTCTAGCCATAGCAAGGTACATACCAACTTCTGTACATTCGCCTTCAAAGTTTGCTCTCAGATCTGCAAGGATGTCTTCGCTAACGCCCTGAGCAACACCGATAACGTGTTCTGCAGCCCATTCTCTTTCGCCTGTCTGCTCTTTGAATTTATCTGCGCCTGCGTGGCAAACCGGACATTCTGCCGGAGCTACTTCTCCCTCAAAAACATAACCACATACTGTACATACAAATTTTTTCATAATTTTGATCTCCTTTTTTGAAAATAATATTGTTTATTTGTTATGACTTTTTAATGCAGTCACCGCATTTACCGAAAAACAAAGTGGAACTGGAAGTGATCGCTCCGTCAAAATTCTTACCGGCAAGGCAGTTGACTTCTTCGATACTCTTCATATCCAGATCCAGATCCAGTAACCGTCCACACTCTTCACAAAGAAAATGATTATGCGGTTCAATCCGTCCATCAAATCGATCTCCTCCGTCGGGAGTAGATATTTTTATGGATTCGCCGATATCGGTCAGCAGATTTAAATTTCTGTAAACCGTGCCAAGACTGATGTTCGGAAATTCTTTCTTCACATGCATATAAACTGTGTCGGCGGTCGGATGCTCTTTGGTTGTCATAAGGTAATGCTTGATGGATTCTCGTTGTCTACTATATTTTAAAGCTGCCAATGGGAATCCCCCTTTCATAACTAACTAAGAACCGTTATTTAATAAATAATAGTAACGATTACTGTAATTAGAATATAATACAAAGAAAGATGTTTGTCAATCATTATTTTGAAAAAAATTATTTTTGGCTGTTAAAATTGAATATTTACGATAAAATGTTACAAAATAATTAATGAAACAAATGGAAAGAAGAAGAAAAAAGAATAATATAGAAACTTGCTGTCGAGAGATGTCAATGAAAAATCAGTAAGAGAAGTTGACAAACAAATAGCGAGTTGATATAATGTGAATGTAACAAATTTAACAAATGTGTAACATTTAAAGCTTCCTACAAAAGATAAATGTAATGCGGTAAATGACCGAAATATAGAGGAGGTTTTATATGAAGAAACCACACACAAAAGCGAGAGGCATTCTGTTTGCGGCAGCGGGAATGTTTCTGATCCCGGGGAGCGTGTCTGAAGTATCGGCGGCCGAAAGGAAAGACGAGCAGCCATTTATACAGGCATCGGGGATTGAATCGGTACTGGAGAAATGTTACGAGACAGAAGTAAAAGATAATATTAATCTCTATCTTGTACCAACAGAAGAGGGTGAGTATTTGAATATGGCGTTTTCTGATACGAAGGAGTTTACCTATATCAGAAACGCACCGGATGATTCCGGCGACTGGGTCGGGAAACTTTATAAAGATTCGGCGGCTCAGGTGCTGGAATATCTGGATGGCTGGACGAAGATCAGATCGGGTTCGGCTGAAGGATATGTGCCGGAAGATGCGCTTTTTACAGGAGAGGAGGCGCAGGCGCGTGCACAGGAGTATGAGAAGGATACAGTGACGGTTACGGCATATGTGCTTAATGTTCGGGAAGGCTGCGGAACGGACAGTAAGATTTTGACACAGATAAAAAAAGGCGAAGTTTATGAGACTGTGGGAGAAGCGACCGGCGGATGGTATCCGGTAAAAGTAGGAGATAAAAGCGGTTGGGTCTCAGGCGACTACGTGATTGCAGAAACTTCTTATTCTTATGGGGAGACAAAAGAAGAGGAAGAAAAGCGGATCGCAGAAGAAGAAGCGCAAGAAAAAATGGCAGCATCTGTCGTTTGCGGTGCTGACGGCAGACCGGGAACACGGCCTGTAGGCGCTGTTTCGCAGGGGAGAGTGAATACGCCTTCGCAAGCTCCGGGAACTCCGGGGCAGGCTGTTATTGATTATGCTTGTCAGTTTATCGGAAATCCATATGTTTGGGGAGGTACAAGCCTGACAAACGGAGCGGATTGTTCGGGTTTTGTACAGTCGGTTTATGCACATTTCGGAGTAAGTCTTCCACGGACGACATATGATATGGTGAATTCAGGATACGCCGTCAGTTACGAGGAAGCTCTTCCCGGAGACTTGATTTTGTATGACGGTCACGTCGGGCTTTATATGGGGGACGGAACGATCGTGAATGCAATGAACGAAGCAGATGGAATCGGAATATGCAGCGCTACCTATACTGATATTATTGCAGTAAGAAGAGTTCTGTAACACAAATTTTTTGAAATGGGGAATTTGTATTTTTGATGAGAGAAATACAGATTTCCCGTTTTCGACATAAAAAGACAAAATGCACAAATTTGTGTTTATTTGTAAAAAAATGTCGAAATTGAAAAACGTGGAGTTTTCAACTTATCCACACTGAAAACAACGAAAAAGGTGGAAAAAGTCGGTTTTCCCACAAAGTTATCCACATTATCCACATAAAAACATATGTTTTCGGTGGATTACTTTATAATAAAAAAAGAACGGATGTTTTGGTGAGTTATGATAAAAATGCAAATATGTCGAAAAAACTCGGATAAATTATTGACTTTTGAGTATTCAAAAAAACAAAAATAAAGGCAGGATATATCTGACAATTTAATGCGATGTAGATTTATGAAGTGTACAGAGAAGAAAGAGGATGCAGAAACAGTCATACGGTTAAAAAAGCAAGGGGGAATTCAGAGGGAATAATTCGGAGGGTGCTAGCGGAAAAAGGTGAATCAGGAAAACTGTTGATAATTTGCAGAACAAGGCTTATAATAGCCTCATAAATTCAAGGAGGAAGAGAAAATGGCAGAATTTTCAAAAGATACAAAAATCGGAGAACTTATTGATCAATTTCCGGAGAGCGCGCCGATTCTCATGGAGATCGGAATGCATTGTCTCGGATGCCCGGCGTCTCAGATGGAGACATTAGAGGAAGCGGCAATGGTTCATGGAATTGATTGTGGACTTCTTGTAGAAAAAATCAATGCTGCTGCAAAGGCAATGGGTAAATAAGAATTGCGTAAAAGGGTCGGCGCTTTGCGATTTGATTGATCGTTAAAGCGCCGACCCTTTTCTTTTGAGATCCGTTGTCCGCATACAAGTTTATAATGCGGATAATTTACATACTGCATCTGCCGATATGAGAATCGTGCAATGTTCTTCAAGAAATGCAAGCACGGAAGCGTCGGCTTTTTCCGGCGATCCGTATTCGGAAAGCATATTGCAGATCTTGTTAAATTCATTTAATTTATTTTCCACCGGTGCAAGGGCAAGAATAAATGTCTCAGCGCTTTCATCCTTATATAATGTATTTGCGCCGTGATAAGCGGGAGCAATTAATTTCGCGGCTTCGATT